>Ga0206965_10051_pt1 | contig 35374 bp, 35 predicted proteins | sample Alteio_BWOrgHeat_26_FD_152973 | JGI IMG/M metagenome (GOLD analysis project Ga0206965, IMG submission 152973) | Enriched cells from forest soil in Barre Woods Harvard Forest LTER site, Petersham, Massachusetts, United States -... | ecosystem: Environmental > Terrestrial > Soil > Temperate forest >...
CCTTGATGATCAATCATGGTTCCGAATATTTTCGGATAGACATCTACCGAGAAAAGAAGTTGTAAATAATTCTCATGATACTTCGATTCGCGGATAAGGAAATAGGGAATTACGGTCAGACAGAATAAGGTCAATGACAGAATAATGATTTTGAAATCAGGCTTAAATCCTAAGCCCTTATTAATGATAATTGTTGGAATGATAAAGAATATCGGGATCAGTCCGACTACTGATTTGGTCATGAATCCCAAGCCTAAAGATAAGGCTAATAGCAGCATCCAGCGTTGCTTTTTCTCAAAGAATATTTTGTGAATGGAGATAAAGGAAAGCAAAATGAAGAAAGTCAGCATGCTTTCATAATCGCCAGAAATGATTCCATGCTGCCCGAAGAAGGCTATTGATAAGCCTATTCCAAAGGTGCTCATGATTCCAAGAAGATAATTCCTGGTGATGGATACCAGGAAAAAATAGAACAACATTAAGGTGCTTAATCCGAATAGTACGGAAGGCAATCTGCCAGCCCATTCAGAGAAACCAAATACCATGAATGACAAGGCGGAAAGCCAGGTAAACAAAGGTGGTTTGATGTCCCAGTGATCTAAAACTCCATGCCTTGTAATGCCAATCCAGTCACCAGACTTTTGCATTTCCCAGGAACTTAGAAGGTTCAAAGATTCGTCCCATGATTGTAGTGGAAGTCGCATGATTATGGATAAAGCATAACTTGCATAGCAGGCAAGAAGGATAAAGAATATGCCATTGAACAACATGATTGTTTTTCTTGCCGGTATTTTATTTGAGAGCTTCATCGCGACTTTGAGGCGTTAAAATTAGTATTCATCGAATCAATCATGGGCATATAAGATTAATGTATTTTCATTGTCCCTAAGCCGCAGATTTTTATTGATTCCCTCGAGCCAATTGGTACTATTTTCCGTGAATTTCGGAATGCTTTGAATCTTCTTTTTGAAATGAAATCTGTCAAATGCATCTTTGCAAGCGACCGTTTTTAATGTTGCTTCGCTGATTACTAAAAGGATTGTTTTACTGCTATCCGAACTCATAGAATCGAGCTCGCATAATGATTCTATTTTTCTTTCTTCCATGTTCTTTTCTTCATAGAAATTTGCCTTTAGAAATTGCCAGGGATCATAAGGATTACTTATATTTAAGAATAACAGCCGAATAGATTTATCACCATAATTTTCATGAATATATTTTGTGATTTCCATCCTTCCGATTCCTGCTGATCGGGTTGCCATTGCTGCAAGTCCGATACTATTTGCAAGTATAAATATTCCTAAAATAAAGTAGAATAAATACCGATTAAACATTGACTTAAACAACCTTGATTTAAGGGGTTCTGTTTTCTGATAAGCCATCATCAAAACAATGGGCAGGTAATAGATTATCGGGAATAAAAATCGTTCTTCTTTATGTGGAATCATGGAATGAACCAGCAGGAATGGCAGGGTGATCCATAGCACAATGCTGCGACGGTCTTTGATTAATAGGACGACAATGGAAAGCAATATTATTATTCCAAAAATGCCCGTAGAAAAGTTGAAGATATACCGAAAATAATAGTACCAGGATGATGTCCCGAATTCAGAGGCTTTGTCTTTAATTAAATTGATGTTTAAATAATTCCAAAAGGTGCAAGTCCAGACCCCATAGAACCAATAATCTATCACTAACCCGACACCTAATATCAGCATCCCGGCACCACAAATTTTTAACAAGTTTATGCGGCTTTCTTTCTTGATAAAGATTAACCAAAGGATTAATCCTAATGATAAAAAGGCGGATTGAAAGCGGAATAAAAAACTTAATCCCAAGAGGCATCCGACGAAGAAATAAGTTCTTCTTTTTTCATAATCCAATACCAATGATAGTGCCAGCAAGAAGGTTAATCCTGACCAGCATTCAGATGAAAAACGAACGCTCAGATAGGGGATAAACCATAGCAAATACGACATCGCATAATACATCTTCTGATTCTTTTCCTCCACAAATCTCTTGGTAGCAATGACAAAGCGATTAATGCAAAACAAGGCAAAGATGGCAGTCATCATTCGCAAGATAAAACATAGAACATAAGGATCGCGGATAGTAAAGAAATGAGCTATTCTAAAGACCTCATAAGCCATCATAGGCTGCAATGCAGGGCGAATCTTTTCATGATATTCCCAAGGTAAATCCTTTGCCTGAACTGCCTCTGACTTGAGGTTTGCAAATTCAATAATCTGATAATGTTCGTCGGCATGAATATACCCGTGACTATTGTATGCAGTGATGGCAAATACGACCATCGCAACGAACAAAACCGCCTTGTGAAATTTAGAATTTATCAATTTATTTACCCCTCTTCATTGGAAGCAAAATTAGGAAATGGAGAATCATAAAAACTTCTCGATGATTAATCCTCCTTTTATTCACCACAGCCCTGGTGCATACCCGTCAACCTAAGCAATTTTTTGCGCAAAATTCAATCTGTTATTTCTTTTATAATAACACCGGTAAATTAACCACAAGAAATGCCATTAGGATTTTGGAATTAAATGGCTATCCCGATAAAATAATTATGGAAGCGAGAAAGCTTGCCTAACAACCATCTCATAAAGTTTTTATCACCCTTTATCAAAGACAATTTTATGAATTAAAGAAGTACCAAAAGAGGCTACGGCGAATATATTATCAGAAGGATAGGAAAGAAGAGTTGCCGGAAAGAAACGGGAATACGATACTATTTAAATTTGTTATGTAATTTTATGTAGTTTTGGCGGGTGAAAAGAAAGATAAAGGTAATTAATAATTGGGAAATTTTAAATCCGAATTTTATATTTGGCGGCTCCAAAAGGGGATGGGAACGGACGACAAATATCTTTCCATTAATATAAAATCTTAGTAAAAATGAATAAAAAACCTGTTGCAAAAAACAAACCAAAACAACCGGATGTTAAGCGAAAATCAGCTATTAAAAACAACGCATCGCAGGAAACAAGCTGGATCAAGTATATTTTATTAGCAGTTATATTAATAGTTACTTACATCGCCTTTTCTCCTGCCTTCAAAGGCAACTTTGTCAATTGGGATGATCAAAGATATGTTCTTGATAATACGATGCTCTCAAAGCCATTGCAGGAGTGTGCAAAGTATTATTTCTCTCATTTCTTTTTTAATAATTACCATCCTCTCACCATGATGGTTTATGCAATGGAATTCCACAATGCCTTACCGGTTCAGGGATTCATTACCAACCCTGATATTTTCCATGAAGTAAATATCATTATTCATTTGCTGAATGTGATGCTTGTTTTTTGGTTTGTTTTCTTATTGAGTGAAGGAAAGTTAGAAGTTGCAGTAATTGTTTCTTTACTCTTTGGAATACATCCGATGCATGTGGAATCCGTTGCCTGGGTATCCGAATTAAAGGATTGCCTGTATTCATTTTTCTTTATCTTGGGATTAATATTTTACTATAAATATATAAAGGATTCAAGAGACAATAAGAATAAATCGATGTTTTATTTTCTTGCATTTTTAATGTTCATAATATCAGGCTTATCGAAGCCAGCAGCGGTAACTTTTATATTGGTACTTCCGTTGATTGATTATTATTTGAAAAGAAAAATCAACAAATGGATTTTCCTTGAAAAGATACCATTCTTTTTACTTTCATTAGTTCTTGGAATTGTTACCATTAAGGCGCAGGAAGGGGCTATTGGGAAGTTTGAATTATATACTTTCTTCCAAAGAATCATGTTAGCATCTTATGCACTGATAAGCTATATCTATAAGTTATTTTTACCGATAAATCAATCGGCATTATACCCGTTTACGCATCTTTTAGGCGGAAATTTTCCTATCATATTTTACATCGCTCCATTCATAGTCATATTGATATTTGCTATAGTACTTTGGAGCACTAAATATACTCGAATCGTGGCATTTGGTTTCTTGTTTTTCGTTTTAAATATTTTCTTGATCCTGCAATTCATGTCAGTAGGTATTTCATTAATATCAGAACGATATACTTACATTCCATATATCGGTTTATTCTTTATTGCCGGTATGGGATTTAGCTGGATTTATAGGAATAAAAAGAATGAAATTGCTAAATATAAATCATTAGTAATCGGAGTATTTATAGTCATTGGAACAACCTGTGCATTCCTTACTAATGCTCGCTGCAAAGTGTGGCTGAATGCCGAAACAATGTGGACTGATGTGATAAAACAATTTCCAAATGATCCGGAAGGATACCAGAATCGAGGCTTGTATTTAGTTGAAAAAGCCAAGTATGGCGGGACTCCGGAGAAGGATGATATGGATAAGGCTTTTCAGGATTTCAATCATTCATTAATCCTCTCATCCAAGGAACCGAAGATATATTCTAACCTGGGAAATATCTATGCTTTGAGGGGAAATTACGATTCATCGCTAGCTGCTTATAACAAAGCCGTTGCAATGGATTCAACTGACTATAATGTTTATCTGAATCGGGGAATTACTTATTCCATCATGCAAAAATACGACAGTTCCTTCGTTGATTGGGATAAGGCTTTGCGGCTTCATGGCCCTGATGTAAAAATCTATCAAAACAGAGCTTTTGCATATCTCAACAAAGGCAGGTTTAAGGAATCAATTCAGGATTATAAATCTCTAAATGAAATGGGAATTCCTTTGGATGGAAACATGTATTTCTTTCTTGCCTGTGATTATTTTCAATTAGGGAATTATGATTCCGCAATTATTGATTTTACAAAGGCAATTGATTTGAATCCAAACAATAAAGAGGCTTATTTTAACCGATCTCAAACCTATAACAACGTGAAAAAATCAAGAAATGCTTTGGATGATGCGTTAAAAGCCCAGAGCCTTGGATATAATGTGGATCCAGCTTACTTAGAGAAACTAAGAAAACAATTATAAGGAATATTTGTTGAATAATTTTATTTCAAAAACTACTTTGAAATACTCACAGGACCAGCAGCTATGTGGTAAGATGTCATCTTGTCATTCTTATCATAAGACGGATAAAAAGTAATTCTGTCACCACTTAATTTACCGATTTCAATGCTTGCAATATCCCAAAACTTACGACTGCCTTTCTTTTTATCATCAATTAAAATGGTGAGTGCATCATTTTCCACTGCTAATTTTTCTATTTCCTTGCGGGATAATTTTTTAAGATACTGAGCAGGCTTTATAATAGGATTATCTTCGATTTCATCAGATGCTTCTTGTGAAGAAACATAGGCTTTTTCAATTTTAATATCACGACAATCTCTTGGGGTAAGTTTCATGTCAGGCACTTCATCGTGAATGAAATTATTAATTGCCAAAGGAATATTTTCAATCTTTTCTAAGTATGGGGAATAAACAATCATTGAAGAATTATCATTAGCAATAACTGGTTTTTGAATGACAGGATTTATTGGGATTTTGTTATGAATAAGAGGTTGTGCAGTATTCTTCAAAGTACCTTTAACGGCAGTGGCAACAGGCATTTCAACAACCTTGTTAGGAGTAGTATCCTTGGTAATCGGTACAGTTGTATAATGAGAATATAAATTAGTATGTTCATCCTTCTTAAATTTGTTTGAATAAAAATAAACACCAATAATAATCAAGACTGAAGCTGCCACTGACAGATAGCGATAAAGCATCGGAATAATTCTCTTTTCCTTCTTTTTTAAAGAAGATTTTCCAAAGTATTGAATGGATTTATCAGGAACCAGTTTAGTCTTCTTCAACATATCCAATTCTCTCTGGAAATATGGATTAGTCTTTAAAAAATAATTGACTTCTTTAATCTCTCTTTCATTCAAATCCCCTTCAACAAAAGCTATTAAGTAATCCTGACAGTTGGTAGCGGAAATGGTATTTTTTTTTAAGGAATCTTTCATTGGGAATCCCTCCATAGCAGATTCATTCAATGTTATCAGTTCAAAGCTGTTGAACTCATCAGCAAGGTCTGGATTAGCGTCTAAGAAAGCAAACAATTCCTCCGTCTCCATCCCTTTAAGATTACCCTCATGGTAATCCAAAAAATACACCTCATAATTATTTCTATTAATCTTCATCCTAATCAACTAAATTACATTATCCATACTCCCGATATATTCCCTCAAAGTCACCCTTGCCCTGTAAATATAAACCTTTACTTGTGCTTCATTCAAGCCGGTTATCTGTCCTATTTCTTCATAAGAATACCCTTCATAATCCCTTAGCAAAACAACTGTCCTTTGTATTTCCGGCAAACGATTTAAGGCTTCATTCAGCACTTCATGCAAATCCGAATATTGTTCCGAATGCTGCAAGGAGTTAAAATTCACTTCATTAAAATCACCTTTCTTTTTATCCCTTCTTATTTTATCAATCATGGTATGATAACCCGTGGTGAACAAATAGGACTTAGCTTTATCCGCAGCAATTGTATCAACTACCTTCCACATTTTCTCAAAAGAATCTTGCACCACATCACGAGCATCCTCTTTATCACGCATATTCTTTAAGATAAACCGATAAAGATTATCCGAATATAGATCCACACATTCATTGAACTCGGCGGTAGTCATTCCTGCAATTTATTGATTCAATTATTTGCTTTTATGAATAAGACGAATACCTGAAAGGAAAAGTTACAAAGCGACTTGATTTTATTTCGAAAAACATAAGCATAAAAAAAACAGGATAGAACTTTTATTCTATCCTGTCAATTATTATAAAAATCTTAAAGTCTTAGTTTAAAGCTTTTATTGCTGCTGTCAAGGTGGTCAATGTTGTTTGCTGATAAGTGATTGTAAAAGTTACACTCTGCACAGTTGAAGTAGCTGAAACCTCAGGGAAATAATTATTACCTTGATTATCGGTTAAGTAATTTGCATAAAGTTGCTTTCCTGAACTTACATTCCATGCGACAATTTTACCTGTAATATTTAGAGGAACATTATTAAAAACATATTGGGTATTTTGGTTGTTGGGACCTAATACAGGCACAGCCTTAATAACCGTAACCTTCCACGGTGCATCAGCTACAAAAAAGGCCTGTACATCTGCATAAGAAGGACTGGTCGCATTTTGTAAAGTAATTTTACCAGTACCTGGATGTTGTCCATTATAAAGCCCTGAATTTCCTACGCCAGCTATATATGCGTTTGAATCAGCAAGATTATACCAACGGTAAATTGATAAGGAATCCATGATACGGAATGTGTAAAACTGATTTTGATTAGAAGTCGGAGGATAAATAAAATTGAAACTGTCTGTGGGAACAGGGACAGTCCACCAGTTTAAACCAGGATAGGTTAAAAGATTTGAAGGTGTATTCATACTATCAAGGTCATTTCTATAAACCAACATTTGATTAGTGGATGGCCAATAAGCATTTCGATTTAAATTGCCATTGGTTACAGGAACTTTTACACGAAATTGAAAACGTTGTCGCCAATCCCCGGAAGATGGTACAAAGGAGGTTATCGTATCCAAATCCAAAGTATCACCCGCTTGATAAACAGCAATTGAAAGTGCCCCGAATGATTGAAGCCATCTTCCGCCGGAATCTACTGTTTGCATATTGCTGAATATCCAATCACTGTTTTTATATAATTCTTTTATGTAAATGGTTCCATTTCCTAAGGTTCCATCATCCATCGTATTCATCTGATTCATGTAATACACGAATGAACTGTCTTTAAAGATAATTTGAGTTCCCCCACTAAAAATAACAGATGAGTCATTACTGATATGACTGCTATCTCCTAAATTCCAACCTTTCGATTGAAGGGCGACTTGATTACTGTCAAAGACTACTGAGGAACTGTTATAAATTGGGGGATTGCTGGTTGTAGTATTGTTCTTTTTGCAGGCAACAAGAACTACGGCAAGGATGGCTGCGATTACTAATAACTTTTTAGTATTTTTCATATTCATAATTATTTATTTGTTATTTACTGTAAAATTCGTTTTTATTTTCAGAATGTAAAGTTAGCACTAATTTTTGAATTGACAAAATTTTTGCGAAGATTTTTCCTGTTTCTATCCTCCAAATGGGACTTATTATTAATTTCATTAAAGATGTTCCTTTTTCTTTTTAACTTTGCAATATTAGAAAAATTTTCAGAAATCAAATCTAAAACCATAAAAATATGAATACAAATGCCCCCCTTGCCGAGCGCATAAGACCAACAAATTTGAATGACTATATCGGTCAGGAGCACCTCGTGAGTGAGGGTGCTGTCTTGCGAAATTCTATCCTGTCTCAAAGGATTCCTTCCATGATTCTATGGGGTCCGCCGGGGGTCGGAAAGACGACGCTGGCATATATAATTTCACAGCAATTGAACCGTCCTTTCTTCACCCTTTCCGCCATTAATTCTGGGGTGAAGGATGTGCGGGATGTTATTGAGAAATCGGGTAAATATCTCATCGAAAACCCCAATGCGCCGGGCAGTCCGGTCCTGTTTATTGACGAAATCCATCGGTTTAACAAGAGCCAGCAGGATTCTTTGTTGGGAGCCATCGAGCGGGGTACGATTATTTTGATTGGCGCTACTACCGAGAATCCTTCTTTTGAAGTTATCTCGCCGCTTCTTTCGAGATGCCAGGTGTATATATTAAAGGAGTTGACGAAGGAGAATCTGATTCAATTGCTCCATCATGCCATTGCAAATGATGTGGTATTAAAGGAGAAAAAAATTACATTACAAGAGACCGAAGCCCTGTTGAGAATCTCTGGCGGCGATGCCAGAAAGATGCTGAATTTATTCGAGTTGGTCATTAATTCCCTTCCAGATGACCCTACTATTACCAATGAAAATGTTATGCAGATTGCTCAACAAAAGATTGCTTTATACGACAAAGGCGGCGAGCAGCATTACGATATTATTTCTGCATTCATCAAGTCCATTCGAGGCAGCGATCCTAATGCCGCGATTTATTGGCTGGCGAGGATGATTAAGGGCGGCGAGGAGGTGAAATTCATCGCAAGAAGATTGCTGATTTTGGCTTCCGAAGACATCGGCAATGCTAATCCCACAGCATTAATAATGGCGAATAACTGCTTCCAGGCGGTCAATGTCATTGGCTATCCCGAAAGCCAGATTATCCTCTCCCAATGTGTTGCCTATCTTGCCTCTTCCCCGAAAAGTAATGCCGCTGTCGAAGCCATTGGTTTGGCAAATGAATTAGTCAATAAAACAGGAGATTTGCCGGTGCCATTGCACATCAGAAATGCTCCCACAAAATTAATGAAAGACCTCGGCTATGGAAAGAATTACCAATATTCTCACAGCTATGAAGGCAATTTCTCGAATCAGGAATATCTGCCCGAACAAATATCGGGCACCAAGATTTATAACCCAGGAAATAATACCCGCGAAAAAGAATTGCGTGCTTTTTTGAAGTCGCTTTGGGGAGAGAAATATGGGTATTGAGGGAAAGAAAATTTAATTAATACGATTATCTCGACAATCAACCCTTTGGTCTCGATAACCGGCTCCTTGATCTCGATAACCAGCCCCATGATCTCGATAATCAGCTCCTTGATCTCGATAATCAGCCCCACGATCTCGATAATCAGCCCCACGATCTCGATAACCAGCCCCATGATCTCGATAACCTGCTCCATGATCTCGATAACCTGCTCCATGATCTCGATCTTTAGCTCCATGATAACGATGTTGGAGCTAAAGATCTCTCTGGCGTTTTATTTTGTATTGTAAATTGTGATTTTTGTAATCAAATTGGCAGGGAATAATACAAACGGAAGTTGTCCAAAAATCTTAATATTTCAACATTTACCCTATATTTCCTAATTTTGTCCCATGAAATTAATGCTTCACTTAATAGCCCTTAGCACTTTTATCCTTTGTTTTTGTTGCAAGGCAAAGGAAAATTCCCAAAGCAATAATCAAATTACCACCCCTGTTATTATAGATAAAAGCCTCACCAAGATATTCGATATGTCCCATAAAATTGATACCGCTTTTGTGAATGGCGATATTCTTACTTTGAAAATTTCATTCTTTAATGTCTGCAAAACCGACACTTTTGAATTGGTCGGGAATGGGAAATTTGCCAAATCTAATCCTCCATTAACAGGTTTATTTATCCGAAGAAAAGCCAGCAATGTGGATTGTAAAACAAATCTTACAAAGGAACTGAAATTTGATGTTAGTGCTTTGAAATATCCTTTATTGAATAAAGTAATCTTAAACTTAGATGAGCAAAACAAAGTCATATATACTTATTAAATAATAATGTTTAGAATGAAAAAGAGTACCCTTATTTTTATACTTCTATTGGCAATGACTGCTCTTAGAAATCCTTCCTTCGCCCAAATCAGTGAAGGAGGCACTCCCCTTGGTTTCCAGGTACCGATCAATCAAAGCAATCTCATTGCGGGTGTTGAAATGCCTGTGGTGAACGTAGATTCGCTGCAAAAAGAAGATGCCGTGAATGATAAATTCAAGGAGATTCCCTGGCGATTCGGGTATAATCATTTGGTGAATCTGAACCTTGATAATTCAGGCGTCACGACGACTTTGAATAATGGAGATCATTTGTGGCAGTTAGCGATTCATTGTCCCGATGCCGTTTCTATAAACATTGCATTTAATGAATTTCACATTCCAAAAGGAGCCAGGATGTTTATCTATAATCAGGAAAGAACGCACGTTATTGGAGCCTTCACCGACAAGACCAATCAAGCGGATCATCAATTAGGTTGCGCCCTTTTGCCAGGTTCTTCAATCATTGTGGAATATTTTGAACCTGCTAATGTTGACTTTCATGGAACACTTAATATTTTCAGAATCACGCAAGGATACCGCAGTCTGTTCAAGCATTTGAAATTTGGTTTAGGATTTGGAAGCTCTGAATCCTGCGAAAACAATGCCATCTGCGACCCTGATTGGTCTAAGGAAAAAAGAGGTATCGCCTGCCTTGTGGAGAATGGAAATGCCAGTTGCTCCTGCTCCTTGCTGAATGATGTTCCAAATGATGGAACTCCATATATCTTAACCGCTAATCACTGCGGTTCTTCAGGTTTCGGGTCATGGGTATTTCTCTTTAATTGGGACAGCCCTACCTGCACTCCTTCCAATCAGGGACCTCAATCCTATTGGCTTTCAGGGGCTACTCAAGTGGCTGTGAATGGGCATTCGGATTTTAATTTGCTTAAGTTATTCCAAAATATTCCAGACAGTTTCAATGTCTATTATGAAGGCTGGTCAAATCTATGGGTATTTGCTGATAGCACCGTTGGAATTCATCATCCGGCAGGCGATGTGAAGAAGATTTCTCATGCATTGGCTCCCACTCATGATGGTTATATGCAAGATGAAGGCAATGGTCCCGCAGATGTCTGGCGAGTAGGGCAATGGACAGATGGCGTTACCGAAGGAGGCTCTTCCGGCTCACCTATGTTTGACCAGAATCACAGGGTAGTAGGGCAACTTTATGGAGGTCCTTCAGATTGCACGGTACCCACTATTGATTTGTATGATGTATATGGGAAGTTTGCCACTTCATGGGATTATGGAAATACTTCCGGAACTCGATTGAAAGACTGGCTCGATCCTGGTAATACAGGGGCTTTGGTGAATGATGGCTATGATCCGAATGTTACTCCATACTCGCTGGATGCAGGCATTCTGAATATCAATAATCCTACTCAAACCAACTACTGCAATGATACCATCACCCCCATTGTTGTGCTTAGGAATTTTGGTTCCGCGACCTTGACATCGGTTACTATTTATTATCAATTGGACAGCCAAACCCCAGTTCCTTTTAGCTGGACAGGTTCGCTTCCTTTGCATGGAATGGCAACCGTTACATTGCCTGCAATTATTCCCTGGGATGGCACTCATTTGCTGAAGGTTTATACTTCTATGCCCAATGGTTCAAATGATATGAACACCGCTAATGACATGGCATCTGTAGTGTTTGTCACTCAATTAAATTCTTTCCCAATCTTTGAAGGATTTGAGCACGCTGTTTTCCCTTATCAGACTTGGAGAATCGGCAATCCTGATGGCAATGACACCTGGTATAGAAATAATTCTCTTGGAGGATTCGGCAACAGCTCTGCATGTGCAGAATATGATAACTACACCAATAATTCTTATGCCGGACAATACGATACTATCTACTCTCCCCTTGTTGATTTCTCTTATGCGACTGGTCCTATAAAATTATCATTCAGCGTGGCATATCAACAGGCAAGTCTTACCAACAGCGATTCATTGAATGTCTCGGTTTCCACTGATTGCGGCTCTACATGGTCAACTGTATATGCGAAAGGGGGGCTAACTTTATCTACTGTTCTTGGTCTGCAAACTAATGCCTTCACACCCACAAACAGTCAATGGAGAAGTGATACGGTACTATTGAATTCATTGGCGGGACATAAGAACGTGATGTTTGCTTTTGCGAATTATAATGCGAACGGGAATAACATTTATCTTGATGATATAAATATTACTATTGGGAATACCGGCATCCCTTCATTATCCAAAGGAAATAATGTTTTCGATCTCTATCCGAATCCTACTGACGGCATGTTGAATCTTACTATTTCATTAACCCAAAGTTCTCCTGTATTGATTCAGGTAATGAATCTTTTGGGCGAAACGGTGGCAACTAAAACCATTGATAATACTATTGGAGGAAGCTATTCGATGAATTTATCCGATCTCTCTCAAGGTATTTATTTTGTTCAGATAAAGACTTCCACAGAGACCATTGTCAAGAGAATATCTTTACAGAAGTAAAAGCATATATCTTTTAATTTTCTTCTTTCATTTTATCCTGTTTCGGGTAGTACAGATATTCATTTAATAACTTTTGCTTTAAGATTAATTAAGATGACTGCCTCATCTTTGCAACGCTTAAAAAAGGTCTTAAATGAAGAAGAAATACAAACGGTTTATTCACGAAAATATAGGTATTCTGAAGAGTATAAAAATACTCTCTCCAAGAAGAATCAGGTTCGAGGAGATCAATTACAACAAAGGAATAATGGAAGATGCTGAACAGTTTTCTTTGATAGATCCGGTATTGAATGCAGAACTTAAGGACGCAAGCCGAAGACTTCCTTTATTCAAAAAATTAATTTCTAAATTCCCATTTCTGCCTTCTTCAAAATGAAAATCGTTACCTATAACTATCAGCATACTGTCATCTATAAGCTATGCAAAAGTATGCTGATGAAGAGGCGTTACAAAATTATCTCTTCGGATAAAAAGAATGGCGTAATCCATGCCCAGAGCAAGTTTCGGTTGTTTCGTCCTTCCTTTGATATTCATGTTCAGAGCATGGAAATGGATATTAATCAAACGAAACTTACCGTAGATTTTATTCCCAAAAATACGAATAAACGATCTTCCATAATCCAGGAAATTGAAGAAGCCAGGTTCCTGGAAATGGTGAATCATTATCTTTAAAAAGAAACCCTTTAATTAGCTAACGAAGCCCTTCCAGGAAACATTGGTTAATATTCGAGTAACATTAGCTTAATATTAGAATGGTTGCTTTGCCCTTCCTGATAATTCAAGTTAAAATTATTTCAAAATGAAAACTTTCCAGTCTTTGATCCTGATTCTTGCCGCATTGTCGGTTACTTTCTTTTTAAATGCTTCGCAATATACACCAACGAATTTGAAGGGAGATAATCCGATTAAGTCTGATACATTACCCATCGGCAAAAATAAAAAAGCGATTAACTTTTTAATCGTGGGAGACTGGGGCAGAAGCGGAGATTATAATCAGTATGATGTGGCAGATCAGATGAATTATTATGCCCATGAATATGAAGCGAAATTTGTTATTTCTACAGGCGATAATTTCTATGAGAATGGTGTGAGAAGCGTGGATGACCCGCAGTGGATGACTTCATTTGAGAATGTTTATCATGGCGGTTCTTTGCAGACGGACTGGTATGTGGTGCTTGGGAATCACGACTACAAAGGAAATGTGCAAGCAGAAATTGATTATTCAAAAAAGAGCCGCAGGTGGAATATGCCGGCACGATATTATTCCATTACCCAAAAGATTGACAAGAAAGATTCGGCACTTTTTGTGTTCTATGATTCATCCCCGTTTATAACTAATTATTACAAAGAGGGCAATCAATATAATGCTGTGATAGGGCAGGATACGATGAAGCAGTTGCATTGGATAGACAGTGTTTTGGGGCATTCCAAAGCGCAATGGAAATTCGTGGTGGGTCATCATCCCATCTTTTCCGGCAGCCCGAAGAAGGAATCTACCACAGAATTTTTGTCTTACCTCAAACCTATGCTGGAGACCTATAATGTTCAAACTTATATTTCAGGACATGTGCATGCCCTCGAGCATGTAAAGCCTGCCGGTGAGAAGATAGATTATTTTATTTCCGGTGCCGGCTCTGAAACCGAGAATCCCGGCAGCAATGAAAACAATTTGTTTTATAATCCATACCCGGGCTTTGCTTTTTGTTCCCTTACCGCTGACAGTTTGAAGACTTTTTTTATCAGCTATCGCGGCGTATTGCTTTATCAATATGCACGGGCGAGGTAAGATAAGAATTGAAGAAATAGGTCACCAAATTCTTGGCTTAATAATCAGACGAATTCTATAGGCATCTTGAAAGTTCTTCATTTTCTTTAAATTCTTGATTTCTTTTATTGAATCAACATTCTCTATGTTTCTAATAATATCTTTGATAGATTCCTGAACTTTCTTATCCTTAATTTTAGAAATATCTTTCAAAAATATTCCCCTGAAACGACATTCCATCAAGAAGAAAGTTTCTTCATCACGGCTTCGCGAGATACAAATTTTGTCTTACGACCTTCCAACATTGCTTTGTATAATGCATTGTCTTCTTTCTCCTCTTTGGTAAGGATTTTGGCAGATAAGCCAAGCCTGGTAGCTAATTCAACAAAGATTTTTAAGTCTTCCTTGTTTTCCGAATTTATAATTACTGTGCTCATGTTTTTATTTTATTATGGCTGCAAAGATACGAATCCTTTTGTCCTTAATAATTCTCATCCTCCTTTTATTGCACCACCGCCAAAAGCGGAGTGGTAGCATAAAAGGAGGAAAGAAAAAATACAAAATTATATCATTCCAAATTTATTATTTGATGTTTTGTTCCTGTAATTTTTGAAGAAATTTTATTGTAATCTCCATCAGTAATTTCTTGTGAATCTATAGTTGTAACAGTAACACTTTTTGATGGATTAATTTGCATTTCTAATTTGGTTATATCATTAATCCTTTTTGAAATAGCATTTTGTTCTACATTATATTCTCTTTGAATACCGACACCATATTGTCCAATATTTTTAATCTTTATTAATTTCCCTGTTTGTGAATAAGTCAAGGCGTATATTTTGGTGTATGCACCATTCACCTCACTTATTTTTGATGATGTTTCTATAAATAAATAATCATTTCCATCTGACCTAAATTTAATAAAAGAACTTATTGTAAACCAACCATTATTAAGAGTAAAAGCCGATGAAGTGTCGTATACAAGGGGTTTTAACCACTCAATTAATTCATTTTTTGGGGAGAAATTAACAGTATCTATTATCCATTTTTTTACAATTTTTATAGGAATATTTATATCCCTTTTATGTATTGAATCGGTATTAATATAATAAGGTAATTCTACCTCTTTAAATAAACTTTTAAAGTGTTCAAAAGTGTTTTCAGAATCAGGGATTACCTTATCTTTTGATGAATCATTGTTCTTATCAGTAGAAATATTATCGCTTATCTTTTTATCAGAATTCACACTATCCTTTGCTGTCAATTTATTAACATTAGATTCTTCATTACTCTTGGGAGAGTTGCAACTATTCATCAAGGAAATGCAAAAAACTAATGCCGGGATAAACAATATTTTCATTGGGCGAAAATAAAAATAATTGTAATTACAAAACATCATTTTAAAAATAATTCTCTCCACTCACATCAATATATCTACCGTGTACCCACATCTTTTTTCATTGCCGTTGGCTTTAGCCAACGGATAATTTGGCAAACAACAAAGGGCTTTAGCCCCAAATTAATAGGATTTTTGGCTAAAGCCAATTAATATTTCCTTATCTATCCGTTGGCTAAAGCCAACGGCAATGAATAAACAATTCAAAAAAAGATGTGGGTACACGGTAGATCAATATATAGAGCATTCCACATCCATACTCTCCCTTCCCAAACCCCCTCCTTCTCCAATTCCTCATACCCCCTTTCCTCTCCCTATAACTTTTGATAGTGAAGTTTTTTCATGTATCCTTCATAAGATTCTTAACTAAAATATTTTCATAAATCCGAAAGTAGTTGAGAATGTATTTTTGATGACTTTCAGATTTATGAAAGTGGCTGCGAATACATTCTTGATGACTTTCATAAATCTGAAAATGGCTGCGAATACATTCTTGATGACTTTCATAAATCTGAAAGTGGCTGCGAATACATTCTTGAAGACTTTCAGATTTATGAAAGTCATCAAAACAAGAGTTTTGACCACTTTCAGATTTATGAAACCATTTGGGACTTTTAATGTACTATTTTCTTATAAAAATGCTTTGGCAGAAACCTAACTATTAACCAATAAAGCGAATTATTATCAACTTATTTTACAAATATTATTATATTGAAAATATATTTTTTCATTTTTTTAAATAAGTTATGAACAGGTTAACTAACTGATATTAGCCTATAGTATATGGTTTTTAAAATTATTTTTTTGGATTTCAAGAAATTATATTTTTAAAAGTTATTGCCATGTCATATTCTTTTTATATTTTTGCAGCCCCGATTCAAAAGATCGGTGTCTAAATAAAAGATGAAATAAACTAATGGCAAAGAAAGCAAATACCGGTTCGAACCTTGCGAAGAATCCCTTCAAGACAGCAATGCAAAGTGCTATAAATAATGCCGCCACGATTTCGGCGTATGTCCTTGCAGCCCTGTATTCATTGAGGCTTACTGATATAAGAATTCTTGCTTTGTATAATTATTTATTGACTACGGATACTGCCATACAATTGGATACGGTGGAATTAACGGCTGAAACGATTCAGAAAATCGCCGCTACGAAGGTCATTGCCACGACCCAGAAGGGTTTGCAGCCTTTTGTGAAAGAAATATTCCGACAAATTGATAATGTATATAATGAAGGAACCCCAAATTATAACCGCCTGCTGATAGGTGGCACCAAGGGGTTTTATGGAGGCTCCAGAAATGCAATCATGACTCGATTTAATGCCCTCGTTACGGCTATCGGAAGCGATGCCTCACTGGCAACTACCAAGGTGTTGGCGCAAACGGTGGCGACTAATATTTTGACGAATACATCAGCACAGACAGGTGCAAAAACCACCATGTCAAGCACTGCGGGCGATGTCAAGACCGATGTTGTTAATTCTACGAAAGCATTATGGTATGTCTATGGCGGCTTAATCCAGATATTTATTAATACTCCGGCGACTATATTGACCTTTTTCCCGATGACATTTATTTATTTCGCCTCAAAAATAAGAACCAAGACAGTGGTCGTCCCTAAGGCTACCATCAAGAAGATATTAAAGCACCTTTTCAAAGTCGGCGAAACGGTAACAATCAAAAATAATGGCACAGGAAATCTGATGGTTGGCTTGGCATTGACAGCCACTTCGGAGGTCTTGATCTGGTATGTGATATTGCCTGGCGAAACGGTTACCAATATTAATTATAATCTATTGGGAAATGTGACCTATCCCTTTGTAATGGTGCAGAATGCAAGCCTTACGCTATCGGGGAATATCACCTTTACGATTAACGGGATATAAGATTCGGATCTAAGATTAAGGTTCTACTGGGAATTTTGTGGGAAGCTTAATTTACATTGATTCAATAGGATAAAATTTAACCACAGAGTACACAGATTAACACAGATTTTGGTCGCCAAGAATCTGTGTTAATCTGTGTACTCTGTGGTTAAATTTTATTCCTTTAAATTTTGGTTAATATCCCGTTATAATCATTTACCCACAAAATTCCCAGTAAAGCCAAGATTAAAGTAAATGACTGTCGGTTTGTATAAACCAAATTTTGTCTTGTCATTCCGACGAAGGAGGAATCCTATCCATATTTCAATAGGATTCCTCCTTCGTCGGAATGACAAGTTTACACAGTTTTTATACTGTAATTATATTGTTGGTATAAATAACCCGACAGTCATTTTAAAGTAATTAGTCTTATAAATTGAACCAAACTCTCGAAAGGTAATCCATTCCATACTCCCTGCGGATTTTTTCTTTCCTCCTTTTATGATAGCACCATTTTAGGTGCTGCAATAAAAGGATGATGAATCGCCTTCTTCGGAAATTAACCACAAATATTTTTTCACCACAGATTTCTCGGATTAAGCACAGATTAGGTATAAATATTTAGACAATAATCTGTGCTAATCCGAGAAATCTATGGTGAGAAACAAATACCAAATAATAGAAATGGTAAATTATCGAAGAAGTCTAATGATAACTCAAAATTTCACAAAGCAGTTTTGATTGTGATGATGGTATTTTAATCTCAAATGATCAATCCCCTATTTCGCAATCTTAGAAGCAGCAATAAGGCTCTTTGGGAATAGATAAAATCGTTCGATAATAAAATCGCTGCCTTTAAATAAATGCCAGAATTCTTTTTTGGTAAGCATCCTGTTCTCTTCAAAACCTTGGGTGGCTTTGTCGAAATCATAGTGCTTAAACTTCATTAAAATTTTTGTCTGCATAGTGCGGGGAAGCCAATGAATAAAAGGAAGAACATAGTGCGGCTCGACGGGGAATCCATAGTTTGGAGTCTGGATAAAATAATATTTTGCGATACGATTGACTTCATTCGCCATCATCTTTATTCGATTCCAATTGCCCACATGTTCTATCACAGAATTGGAATGAGCTATGTCAAATTGCTTGTCCTTTATAGTATTCATATCACAGGCATCAGCAATCAGGGAAGAGAATTTTACATTTGGAATAACTACTTCTTTAAAGATTTTATACTCCTCAATATTCGCCAAAGTGATATTGAAAGTAATGCCCGGAAACTTCTCAAATGGGAAGATGCTCCAATAGAAATAATTGCCACCGATGTCACAGATACTTATCTCCTTTTTCTTTTCGATACTGATTACTTTTTCAATAAAACCAAGGAGATGTTTTATTCTTTTCTTCCTTAATCTTGACCGAAAAGAATTAGGATTTGAGATGTCTATAATACTTGACATAATTGTGATATTATTGATTAATTTAATGATTTATTTCCACCATAGAGAATTAAAAGCCATGGTCAGATTATCTTTAAAAGATTTCTTTTTATTGATGGACGAAGTCGTTTTCTCCATCACAATTTCAGTCTTAAGCCGAAGCCTGTTTCCATCAAATAAACAACCTGTTTTTAATGGCGAATAAGATTGAGTAAGACCAATGGAATTCGACAAATCTAAACCTAAAGACTCTGAAATGCGGGTTAATGTTTTAGCAGGTTCATTAGTAAGCTCTTCGAGAGTAATACTCACTACTTTAGAATCTTTCTTAATTTTTTTGAGAATAAATACGCAGAGAAGATTAACACAACACAGATAAAGATTGGCCATCAACCAACTCTTAGGCGGTTGCTCAATGTCCTTCTTGGCAAAGGATTGCACGACATCCACAGGATTTCTTTTGATATAAACGAAGCTGATATTCTCTTTATATAGTTGAGCCAGATGATAGGCTCTGCAGGGATATTTTGAGGAATCCACAATGTATTCCTGCTCGACTTGATTTGATAACGTATCAAAAAATACTTGTAGATATTCATGATAATCGTTTAATGATTTATCGGTTTTAGAACCAAACATTATTCTGAAAATTCCAAGATGATATTCGAACTTGTTGATAAGATTATTCAAGCCTTTCAAATCATACTTTTTATAGCTGTTCAAAAAAATTGTTTTGAATGTATTCCAAAATGAAAACTTAGAATTATCTTTCTCCAACAAAGGCGGGATGCCATTCCTGATAGGGAAACGATTCAATTCACCGGCACTAAACATCTCTGGATTATTACCCAAAACAATGTCCAAAAGTGTAGTTCCGCTTCTGCCCGCACCTATGATATAAATTATCTTTTTATTCATAATCTATTTTCTGCTTTTAATGATTTTTGCAGGAGTTCCACCCACAATGACATACTCCGGAACATCCTTAGTAACCACAGAACCGGCAGCAATAATACTTCCTTTACCAATCCTTACTCCAGGCATTACTATTGCATTTCTGCCTATCCATACATCATCTTCAATGATGACTTTATTCCCAACCACCTTTCCCTGTTTGACCATTGGAATATCTGTCCTCTCGAAGTTATGCATGTTTGCAATTAAAGAAACATAGGGAGCAATCATAACATAGTCACCAATGACGGCACCTTGAATAAAAACTCTTTCATTAATCTGACAAGACTTCCCGATAGTTACACGACCAGGACCGCTGATATATATGTGATCTTCAAAGCGAGTGTTATCGCCCTTTTTCATAATCTTCAAAACATGAATCATATACCATACACGGATGGTATTTGAAAACTTAACATATCTGTAATTGGGCAGATAGGTAATGAAAATATAATAGAAAAAGTAAGATAATTTTTTCATACTCTAATTTAGTTTTGAATCCATAGCTATAGATTTATATAGTGTTTCAAGCTCCTTACAAACATTCTGTAATGAAAACTGTTTGTTTGAATTTAATGCATTTTGAGAAAGAAGTTTATATTCTTCATTTGAAATCATTGAAGCTTTTTTCATTTCATTTCCTAAGGCTTCAGGAGTATTTTCTTTAAGAATATATCCATTGAAATTATTAATCACCTGATCTAATAATCCCCCTGTTGGCGCAATAATAACTGGAGTACCGCTATACATACTTTCCGTCACAACCAATCCAAAGGCATCTAATCGAGAAGACATAACTAAGAATTTGGCTTTGTTATAAAGATCAACTAATTTATCATGATCAATGTTTAAGAAGATTGAAATATTATATGTCTTTTGCAAATCCTTTATATCATCCAAATATTCTCCTGAACCCACAAAACAAATCCGAAGATCTTTATCATCCAATAACTTTATGGCATCAATAAATATATCAACACCTTTATGATTATAGAAAGACCCGATAAACAAAAAATCATACTCCTTAACCGTATCTTTTATTAAATAAAATTTTGTCGCATCAACCCCGGCACACAGGACTTTTGAATCTTTAGGGTGAATATATTCTTTAATATAGTTCAACTCTTGGTTTCCAACTGCAAGGACGCAATCAATCTTCTCTGACATTGCCCGGTAGATTTTTGAAACAATATTATTCCCAATAAAATTCTTGTAATCTGAGCCATGAAAAGTAACTATGATTTTAGTCTTACGATGAAAGATTTTATATTGATAGGCAAGAAAAAAATGAGCAGCAAAAGCGTGAACATGAATCACATCATAGGTATTGAAAATCTTTGGAAGGAATCGAAAGTAAAAGGCAAAATATTTCAATATTGATCCAAACATTCCAGTGAATGTTCTTTGCATATAAACCAAATCAATCTTTAAATCAGGAATCGTTTTCAGATATTCATATTGATTCTTAACAAAAATTCCAGCGTAAGGTTTTTCTTCGGAAGGATACATGTTAGAAATGATAAGTATTCGAGGCATCAAAAAGAATCATGCAAATTGAGGTGAATTTAAAACTGCAGCTATATGCCGCGCTATTTTTGGTCGTCTGCTTTGAGCAATAGCATACCTTTCTCTTGATAATTGAATATTTAAGAATACAGCGTAAATCATACATGGGTAGGCATTAATGAAAAGCGGATGGACTACAAAATAAACTAATACAGTAAGGAAAATAATGTTGATATAGTGCATTCGTTCGGGATGATAAATTAATGTTCTCCGACAGAATAATCTAATAGTATTCAGCAACCAGAAAATCAAAACAATGCCAACAAATCCCATTTCTCCTGCAATGGAAGCGAAGTTACTATCATAAGCTCCACCAGTCATCGTATCAAATACCCCGCGACTTCCAATTTTAATATCATCATAAACTTTACTGCCGATTGACAAAGAAGTTCCGAAGGTAGCCATACCCGTCCCAACAGGAAAATACATGTACATAATTTTAAAACCATTATAAATCATAATACCCCGCAAATATTCTGATTGATCCTGCTTTTCGGTAATGGCAGTGAGATTTTTCTTGGTTCTGTCAATGATAGATTGCCCCCATAACACCAATGCCACAGTAGATAAAACAGAAATAATAATAATGATAATGGCAGATAATATTTTATCCTTTTTCCCTAACAAAATATAAGCAAAAGATAATGGAACAACTACCAAAGGGGTTCGGCTGCCGATTAATAGAATACAAACCATAGCAAATACTCCCGTAGATATTACAATCTTAGTATAGCTGGGCATTCCATTAAAAAAATTGATGTAAATAAAAAGCAGCGAAAGCAAGATTCCAAGGTTATTGGGGTGCATCTCAAACCCCATCATCCTTAATTTCTTATCACGAATCATAATATCCTGGTTAAAGTAATTATTGAATTGTTCTTGCAGAATAAAATTAATAAGGATTCCTAAAGTTGAAAAAGCAAGTGTCATAAAAAAAAGGCGTTTAAAAAAAACATAATCATTTTTGAATATTTCATAAATGACATAAAATACAAGGAACCATTTCACATGGATAAAGGCACAAAGAATGGTATTGTTAAGATTGGAATAATACTTGCTGAAAAGGGAGACAATAACAAAAATAAATATGGTCAATAATGGACGTATGGCTAATTTGCTTATCCTCAGTTTGGTAATGAATTCAATACCGGTAATCATTAGAAAGGAACCCACAAAAAAGATGTCCGTATGGGTAAATATATCATGATTGCCTGTCAATGCATCAAACAGTTTATTGTATAACATAAACACCACCATCAGGGCATAAAACCAAAGCTTTATTTGTTTAATCATTTTGAAAACTGATATTTAATTCCTGTTGTAGTTTTTCTTTATCTTCTTTGAAATAATTAATTATTGATTCATCGGAAAAATTATTTTCCGATCGAGAAGAGACCATTGTTTCCTTCTCAATCGCTTCCTTTGAATTCATTCTTCTTAACCTTGGAAGAATTTTTGTCATTACATACAATTTTGCAGGACGTGGAAGTATGGTTCTTAATGTCTTCATGATTAAAGGATTTGTGGTGATTAATATTCCTTGAATCAATTTGGAACGAACTTCTACAGCTTCATTATAGTTTTTGGATGTATCAATAACAACATTATTTTCTATTTCTAAGAAATCAAAAATTCTGGTAAAAACTTCCTTTGAATTATTCCTGAGTTCTGTATCTTTGATGATGAGAAAATTCTCGTTTGGAAAGTATTCAAACCAGTGCTTGAGATGTTTATAATATAAGCCATTATAAAAATAGGTAAGATCATAGTTTGGAGCTGCGGAAGCTAATCTTTCATTCTCCTTGTTGAAGGCATCCTTGAATGAATTATTTTGATCTTCCCAATTATTCTTTAAGGCATAGTTATAAGCTGAAGTTGCTCTCTTTATTGGGTCGCGAAGCATTACGATAAATTTCATTTCAGGATTATATGCCTTAACTCTTTCAGGACATTTTGGATTAGGAAGCATGTGCACATACGAGCTGGCGATAACCTTTTGACCTTTGTATTTCGGAAAGAAAGAATGATAATATTTTTCACCTCGTTTGTAATGTTCATCATTGGCAAAATAAATAACTTCTTTGACTTCAGAAAAGTAAATATCAGGATGCTGATTCAAGTAGTGAAACAATGAAGTTGTCCCTGCTTTTTGAGTACCGATAATTAAGAGATTTACCTTTTCTTTCATCAATTATTAACCGCAAAATTTGAATAGTGTTTCCTTAATATATTTATTCCCGGAAAGTAAATGGAGATGATATTTAGTTTTCGTTTGATGGCTATTACTGCCATAAAATTCCACAAAACAACAGTAATAGAATTTGCAATGGCTGCGCCAAGAACTCCCATGATTGGAATAAAGATTATGCATAAAACGATGTTCATCATACTTGTGAAAAGGATGATGTTTTGATAAATTCTTTGGTAGCCGGTCATGATTAATAAATATCCTACCGATCCGGAAATTATTCCAAGAAATTGTCCGATGGTCATAATAATTAAAGGGGTACTTCCAATGATGAAGGCTTTGCCAAAGAACTTTAAAAACAATTCCGGGAAGGTACAAAATGCGATCAACACGGGCAGCGAAGAAAAGAATATCATTTGCGTAGATTTTGTAACGAATCTTTGAAACCCTTCCATATCGCCTTTGGTAAATAATTCAGAAAACTTAGGTGCCGAAATACTATTAATCGCCAGTAGGAAAATACTGGATATGGAGGATATTCTTTGGATGGTATTAAAGACTCCCACATCTACATCGGTACCATAAATCCCAAGGATAAAAGTGGCTGTCCAGTTTTGAATAAAAAAGATGGAACTCGCCAGTAGCATGGGCATTGATACATTCAGCAATTCACTATAGGGAATGGTATGTGTGACTTTCACTTTAAAGAACTTACTGGTTCTCAGCCATACAATCATGCTTAAGAAAAAGGTAATCAGTACAGAAAGATTTTGTGCCATCACTGCTGTCGAATTGCAGTATTTCCTGGGAACAAATTTCCCTCCGAAATAAATCAATACTCCGAGCATAATCAAGGCACTGAAAAGATAAAGCGATACCGAATTAAAGAACATAAAGGTGCCGACTTTCTTCAATCCTCGAAGGCATTCGAAATTCAAATAAGTTAAAGCCAGAGGTGTGACCAAAAAACCTTGCACCCTAATAAACTCCTCGAGATAGGGTTTGTGAAAAACGCCATTAGCTAAAATCGGAGCGATAAAATAAAGCAATATTCCCAAAGGAACTGAAACGGCAAGTATCACCAAAAAAGCCTTCACATAAATTTCCTTAACCAATTCAGGTTTATCTTGGGAATGATATTGGGCGATAAATTTGAGACTTGCGGTCTCGACACCAACTTTACCTATAATATTTGCAAAATTGAGAATCACAAAGACCAAAGAAGCAACCCCCAAAGCATCTGCGCCATAATATCGAGTTGTAATTATAGTGGCAAGGAAGGCAATAACAGTTCCGAAGACCTTAACACCAAAAGACATAATGCTTCCGTGCAACAGTTCTTTAAAATCAATATCGTGCTTTAATAAATGTCTGAATTTTGTAATCATTCTTCAACTCTCACCGCCTTGTTTCGGGGTGCAAAGATAATATTCTTTTCGGGCTTGATAATGAGAATAATCTTTATCTTCGTTTTGTTGTTGCTCCTCAAGAAGTCGCAATCACAAAACGGAAAAGTTATGAGTTGTCCGCGAACTCATAACTCATACTTAATAACTCATAACTCCTTCACGAACTTCCCGCGTATACTGGAACTATTGCTTCTTACCTCATAGAAATAAAGCCCTGCGTTCCAGGTGGAAATAGTGATGGTATTATCAATGCCGGTAAGCATTTCTTTATAGACTTCTGTGCCGAGAAGGTCGGTGATTGTCAATTGACAATTAACAATTGACAATTGAGTGTGGATGTTTAGAACGGTGGTGGCGGGATTGGGATAGACAGTTATTCCATAAGATTTTTCTATCTCAACGATTCCGCTTCCTACATTGGTATTACATGAAAATTGATCCTCATTTACGGTCATTCCATCACCAAGTTGCCCTGCCCAATTATTACCTGTAGCACAAATCACATTCGTCGGGGTTTTTATTCCGCAAGTATGTGTTCCTGGGACCACATTGTTTTGAAGGTATCCCCGAGCAGGTGATACATCAATCCAACTGTGATCTGTACCGATTAATTCCGGAGAATTCTGCTGCGTAGTTGAGCCGTCTCCCAATTGTCCATAGCCATTATATCCCCAGCCATAGAGCGTGCTATCAGCCTTTATTGCAAAGGCATGACAAGAACCTGCAGCAATTTTCACCCAGTCAGAATCGGTTCCTATTTGCAATGGAAAATCTTCATTAAAGGTATTTCCAAAACCTAATTGTCCATTCCCGTTAAAGCCCCATGACCAGATAGTATGGTTCGATTTCAATGCCATGCAATAGGCAAATCCTGCCGAAATTGCTATCCAATCAGTATCTGATTCCACTTGAGTAAATATGGAATCTATTCCAGAAAAACTACCATTCCCCAATTGCCCTCCTGCATCCTGTCCTGTTGCCCAGATGGTGCCATCTGATTTCAGGGCAAGGCTGTGTTCGCCCCCACCGGCAACCTTGAGCCATTTTGAATTGAGACCTACATGTGTTGGAATTAATTTATTCACCGTCGTGCTGTCATCCAATTCTCCATTCCCATTCCAACCCCATGACCAAAGGCTGCTATCTTTTTGTATGGCAAAAGAAAAGTTCGATCCGCAGGTAATATTTTTCCAATTATTTCCGGTCCCTATACGAATCGGTTCATAAAGACCAGTTAGAGAATTTATTCCCAACTGACCATCATTATTAGAACCCCAAGACCATAATGAGCCATCTGATTTTAAGGCTAAACAATGAAAAGCTCCGGTGGCAATATCAGCCCAGTTATGGTCCGTCCCGATTTGCATGGGCGAAGATTGGCGAAGGGTATCGCCATGACCTAATTGCCCATTATAATTGTATCCCCATGACCACAGCGTACTATCCGAACGCAGACCGACGGAGAAATCGCCGCCGCAAGAAACCTTCAGCCAGGTTTGGGAATAAGTGCTCAGGCTAATTATTGCTAACACGATAAGGATTTGGAATGTTCTATTCATATTATTTATTATTAGTTATACTTTTTAATTTATGGCGACAAAACTATAAAATAAATCTGTATTCCATCCGACCATTCCCAAAAACTTCTCAAAATAGCTGCTATATATAACTACCGTGTACCCACATCTTTTAAATTAAAAAAAGCAATAATGAATATTGAACAAGGAATTTTGAATATTGATTTAGAAGGTTAAATTTAGAAGAAAAGAAGTCAGCATACAACTATGTTCATAGTTAACGAACTTCAATATTCAAAATTCCTTGTTCAATATTCATTATTGTTTTCTTCCTTTTTCCTTAATAAAAAGATGTGGGTACACGGTAGATATATAGGAGTGTTTTTATTGAGGATAATCGGAAATTATTTTTCATGGGGCAAAGGTAAGCAATCAGTTCAGTATTAGAAAAACACATCCCTGGATGAATCCTTATAAAGTTTATTTCCTAATAGTATGACATATTGACAAAAATCTTAATTGATAGTTTAGCGAAATTCCCTATTTTTGCAACCCAGATAAATAATCCAAAATACAGATCATTCCATTGAAGATAAACCTCCTCCTGACTGGAAAAACCGAAGGTGATATAATTCTTAGCGGCGTTAAACTCTATCAAAACCGCTTGACGAGATATGCTGATTTCGCGATTACCGAGATATCTGTCCTCAAAAATACAGCGAATCTTTCTGAAAAAGAAATCAAAAGAAAAGAAGCTGAATTGATCCTGAAAAAGATCAGTGATAAGGATTTTGTGATTCTTCTTGATGAAAAAGGAAAGGAATATACATCGGTAGAATTCTCAACTTTTCTTAATAAACAGAATAAACCAATTACCTTCATCGTCGGTGGTGCTTATGGTTTTGATGAAGCGATTTATAATAGAGCGAATGGAATGGTTTCACTTTCTAAAATGACCTTCACGCATCAGATGATTCGTTTGATTTTTGTGGAACAACTCTATCGCGCCATGACGATTCTTAATGGCGAACCGTACCACCACAGTTAGTGAATAGTAAACCGTGAATAGTGAACAGTACATCATTATTCACTATTTCACGACAATCATCTTCTTAGCCCCGGTAGCGCTCTATTGGTGAGGAGTTGATAGAAGTAGGTGCCGGAATGCAGGTCGCTGTTGTTGATCAAGTTTTGAAAAGTATTTACTGAATATGATATCTTATCAATTTATAGGTGCTTTTCTGCCCACTAAAATAAAGTTCTGATTTTATAATTCCAACTTTATATTTTAAATAATAGTAACCACTGTCAGGTGTTGAAGGTATTCCATTACCTTGAAATCGGAATCTATAAACATTACTGTATGAAACAGTATCAACGAAATAATTCGGATAGAATGTAGTATTGCTATCTACCACAATAGTCCCATTATTAGTTGAACACAAATTTATTCCATTCATTCCTCCAAAAGGTGCAAGTAAAGGAGCTTCTATTCTCATATTATTACTCTGCAAAAAATATTGATATTGAAGTTTCATATTGTTTGTAGAATTAAATGCAAAGCGCCAATTATATTGACATACATCACCTGGCGAACCTTCATAATAAGTAAAAACAGACTTTTCCGGTTGTATCATATTACAAGTATCATAAGTGTTATTTAATGAATCATAATAGAACCAATAACTTCCGGTATTAAATAAAAAATTCTGAATCAAAAAAGTATCAATGTCGAAATAATAAGTCGGTGCACAATCGTGTGGAGGTTGAGTTTGGTTAGTTGGAGAATTAGTGCTTGAAGGATTAGGGGTATTCTCAGTCTTACATCCAATCATTAGATTAACGACTAAGTTCAAAACGATAAACCATTTCAATGCTTTCATTATTTAGATTTTTTTCATTGATGCAAATTTATAATTAATTCCAAAACAAAAAAGCCCGACATTGCTGCCGGGCTTTTCTATCAATTAGGAATTAAAAATCAGGATATGCATATTCCTAATTTTTAATTCCTAATTCCTAATTAATTTTATCCTAGAACATAAACTATGTTCGACAATTCGCTGATAAATTTATTGCCGTTTTTGGTATAAGCAATAATCATATAACCTACACCTGGTTTCAGGTTATTAAAAGTAATCGTTCTGCCTTTGCCTGTACAATTAATGGTATTAATTTCTGCAGCTGCTGCCAAAATAACTTTGAATTGCCCAAGAGTAATAGACGGAATAGGATCTGGAGTTACAGGAACAGTAACGGCTGGCATTTCTATCGCCATAAAAAAAGTTTCATCAGGAACATCGTCTCCATGTGGAGTAACATTTTTAACAGCTACTTTTCCGGTTCCAACATTTTCCGCCTCAATAACCGGAGTAACAGGAGTTCCTTTGGCGGTTTGAGTTAATTTTTGAGGAACCATGTTCGCAAGCTTGATGTTCGTAGAAGCTTCCTCGGCAGTGCTGCGGTTAGCATCTGCATTCGCGATAACTTCAACCAGGTCAGCCAGACCATCCATCCAGATGACTCCCAGAGCCACTTTATCCTGAATAACATCATTATTGGCAGGCGAAGGAGCACCATTATGGACTAATATTGCGGTATTAATCGCACCGGCCACAGCAGTTCCTTCAGTATAATAGGCAGTAGGAATGTTTGGATTAATGTACAATTCCGCTATAGAAGCTATGGCAATGGTTTCATTAATCAAATCTCTCATCACCTTTCCGTTAGTGATGATGCTATAAGTTGTCCTTAATATTAAGATATATTTTATCATTTTTTTATTTATTTATTTTGTCTGTTATAATAAAAGGTATGTGTTGGTCGCCATTTAGTTTCTTTTGGTCGCCATTTAGTTTCTTTTGGTCGCCATTTAGTTTCTTTTGGTCACCATTTAGTTTCTTTTGGTCACCATTTAGTTTCTTTTGGTCACCATTTAGTTTCTTTTGGTCACCATTTAGTTTCTTTTGGTCGCCATTTAGTTTCTTTTGGTCGCCATTTAGTTTCTTTTGGTCGCTACCCGGTATGTTTTGGCTATTCAGACCTTCTGAACCCTTTGCAACTCCATTTTCACTGGAACTTATATGTCTTGAATTCTTCATCATTATTTCAACGCCGCAAAATAGGTGATAATAAACTTATGAAAAAAATCTTGAATGTTATTAATACCATATTTTGTACAAAATATGGTATTATTTATTTTTGAAAACTTTATACGCCATATATTTATTTAATAAAGTCTTGTATTGTCTGTCATCCAAATGTAAAATTTCCATGATGAATTCTTGTGGAAAACCGAAATTAAAAAGTTCATACAGGTCTAATGTTTCCATATAATTATCCATCACACTATCTTTCACACCAAGGCTTCCGCCATCCTTTCTATAGGCTCTCCAGGATTCTTTGGTGCAGAAATGTTTCATGAAAAGCTCGCAATCCAAATCATATTTTGTCATCATAATTTATTAAGATTAATTTATTGCTATATATTAAAGGAGTGCAAAGATAGTTTTTGAGTTATGAGTTTGTGCAAACTCATGACTCATATTTCATAACTCCTAATTCTTAATTCTTAATTATATTAAATTTGCATCCCTGATTTAATGCTTCAATGATGCCAAAATATATCCTTTGTCTCCTGTTAATAATGTCCCTTCTTGAAGGCTCTGTTGGGAATAATCCATTGCCCAATAGTATTGATGGTAAAGGAAATAATGAAACTATAAAGGTTGATCTTGACCTCGTTGCTGATAAAATCCTTGCCCCTGTCGCCATGACAAATGCAGGCGATGGCAGCAACAGATTGTTTATTTGTGAGCAACCCGGCATCATCAAAATCATTAAGAATAATAAAGTTTTAGCCGAGCCTTTTCTTGATATTCGCAACAAGGTTATTTCGCTGAATCCTATGTATGATGAGCGCGGGCTGCTGGGTTTGGCGTTCCATCCTCAATATAAAAGTAATGGGCGGTTTTTTATTTATTACAGTGCCCCCGCCGGCAGCGATGATTGGAATCATAAGAATATTCTGGCGGAATATAAAGTCGCTCACAACGACCCCGATAAAGCCGACCTCCAGGAAACAATTCTGATGACTTTTGATGAGCCGCAAATGAATCATAATGGAGGGCAATTATGCTTCGGTAAGGATGGTTATCTATACATCGGTCTCGGCGATGGGGGCGGCGCGGGCGATGATCATGGCAAGACAGGTAATGCGCAGAATCTTCATGCTTTATTGGGCAAAATATTGAGGATTGATGTGGATAAAGAAAAGCCTTACAGCATCCCGAATGACAATCCATTTGTGGGCAAAGATGGTAAGCCGGAGATCTATTGTTATGGAATGAGAAACCCTTGGAAGTTCAGCTTTGACAAGGCTTCCGGGCAGCTATTCTGTGGCGATGTAGGACAAAATAAATATGAAGAAGTGGACATCATTGAGAAGGGAAAGAACTATGGATGGCGCATCATGGAAGGGCTGCATTGCTACAACCCTGCGGAGAATTGCAATCAATCAGGTTTGACTTTGCCCATCAATGAATACAGCCATGAGGTTGGGAATTGCATCATCGGTGGCTATGTATATAATGGCAAAAAGATGCCTGAACTTCAGGGTAAATATATCTTTGGAGATTGGTCAGGGAAATTGTTTTATTTAATTTCCATTAGCTTTGGTTCTTATTTAAGATTTCCTTTGTTAGTGAATACTATCGGCACTGAGAATATAGGCATCAACATCAATAGCTTTGGGGAAGATGAGGATGGAGAAATCTATGTCCTTACGCAAAAGACTACTGGTCCTAAGAGCACGTCAGGAGCGATTTATAAGATTGTGAAATAAGAGAAGGGGATGAAGAAACGTTTCGAGAAAGAAGACTTCAGCATGTATGCCGAAGAGATTAGAAATTGTATTAAAGTTCTTCGGGAAGGAGGCACGATATTATATCCGACCGATACTATCTGGGGAATTGGCTGTGATGCTACAAACGAGGTGGCAGTAGCAAAGATATATGCCTTGAAGAAAAGAAATGAAGAGAAAAGCATGATAGCTTTAGTAGCTAATGAATGGATGCTTGAACAATATGTTCAGGAGGTTCCAAAGGCTGCGTTTGATTTTATTGAGAATATGGAGAAGCCTTTGACCATCATCTATCCTAATGCAATTAACTTAGCAAAGAATCTTGTCAGTGATGATAGAACTGTTGGTATAAGGATTATAAAGGATACTTTCTGTGCTCAATTAATTCGACAATTTAAATACCCTATTGTCTCTACATCTGCGAATATCAGTGGGCTTGCTGCTCCTAATTCTTTTAATGATATTGATGAAGAGATTGTTTCAGGAGTTGATTATGTTGTGAATCTTCGGCAGCACGAATCAAGTAAAAATACTCCTTCTACAATCATTAAAGTTGAATTAAACGGGGTGTTTAAGATATTAAGAAAGTAAATGAAGAAGAAGGATAATTTAAGCAATTCTATATTCGATATTATCTCGAATGTTGCTGATAAGATGGATGCAGAAGCTTACGTAATTGGCGGCTATGTAAGGGATTTGATGTTGCAACGACCGAGCAAGGATATTGATATTGTAGTCCTCGGCAGTGGCATTGACTTGGCAAAGAATGTAGCTAAGTCTATCGGGGATCATGTGCATGTGAATGTCTTTAAAAACTTTGGCACTGCCATGATGAAGTTTGATGATTTGGAAATAGAATTCGTTGGAGCAAGAAAGGAAAGTTATCGCAGTGATTCCCGTAAACCTATTGTTGAGAATGGAACGATAGAAGATGATCAGAAGCGTCGTGATTTCACAATTAATGCAATGGCAATTAGCCTTAATAAAAAGAACTATGGGGAATTGATTGATCCCTTCGATGGAATGAAAGATTTGGAAAGGAAGATTATCCGAACTCCTCTCGAACCAGGCATTACTTACTCTGATGATCCTTTAAGAATGATGCGTGCCATTCGCTTTGCCACCCAGCTTGATTTTGTTATTGAAGAGAAATCACTCGAAGCTATTCTACAAAACAAAGAACGCATTTCTATAGTCTCTATGGAACGTATTTCAGAGGAGTTGAATAAGATAATCCTTGCACCTCTTCCAAGTATTGGATTCAAGTATTTATTTGATACCGGACTCTTGAAACTAATCTTTCCGGAGATGGCAGCGCTTCAAGGAATTGACATTCGGAATGGCATGGCTCACAAGGATAATTTCTATCATACCCTTCAGGTTCTTGATAATATTTCAGACATGACTAATGATCTCTGGCTAAGGTGGGCTGCCATTCTTCATGACATTGCGAAGCCTGCTACTAAACGTTTCGATCCTGAAGTGGGCTGGACATTTCATGGGCATGAGGACAGGGGTTCGAGGATGGTGAAAAAGATATTCACGAATCTTAAATTGCCATTGAATGAGAAGATGAAATATGTAGAGAAACTCGTGCTGCTGCATCTTCGTCCAATCGTTTTGGCGCAGAGTATTGTTACCGATTCTGCTGTGAGGAGATTGCTGATGGAGGCAGGAGATGACATTGATGATTTGATGACTCTATGCCATGCCGATATTACTTCCAAGAACCAATTAAAGGTGAGGAAATACATCGCCAACTTTGAATTAGTCAGAGAGAAATTAAAAGAAGTAGAAGAGAAAGATCAACTGCGCAACTGGCAACCTCCCATCACCGGAGAAGATATTATGAAAGCCTTCGACCTCAAGCCCGGCAGGGAAATCGGCATCATTAAGAACGCTATCCGCGAAGCAATTCTTGAAGGCGAAATTAAAAACGATTACACCGAGGCTTATACTTTTATGATTAAAGAAGGGGAGAGAATAGGACTGAAAGTAGTTGAAGATAATTTGTAGTTTCTTGAGCAGAACTACAGATACATCACCTCCTTTACAGCCTTAATAACTCTTGTCGGATTTGGTAAATAAGCTTCGATCAAAGTAGGTGCATAAGGCAGCGGAACATCGCCTCCCATAACCCTTTTGATGGGTGCATCAAGATAATCGAAGGCATCTTTCTGAACTTTAAAAGCAACTTCGGTAGCGATAGAACCAAGGGGCCAGGACTCTTCAACAATCACAAGGCGATTGGTCTTCCTGACAGATTCAATGATGGTTTTATAATCAATCGGACGAACAGTTCGAAGGTCAATTACTTCAGCATTAATATTTTCTTTAGCAAGTTCTTCAGCAGCTTTAAGAGCAATTTTCATCATCTTCCCAAAGGAAACAATCGTAACATCGGTGCCCGTCTTCTTAACTTCTGCAACACCTATAGGGAGGAGATATTCGCCATCAGGAATCATCCCTTTATCGCCATACATCTGCTCGGATTCCATAAAAATAACGGGGTCATTATCCCTTATCGCCGCCTTCAGCAAACCCTTGGCATCAGCGGGATTGGAGGGCACTATCACTTTAAGTCCGGGACAATTTGCATACCAGCTTTCGAATGCTTGAGAGTGTTGCGAACTCAACATTCCGGCAGATGCAGTAGGACCTCTGAACACGATAGGAACTGTGAATTGTCCGCCGGACATAGACATCATTTTGGCGGCTCCATTAATGACCTGATCTATCGCCACCAAAGAAAAATTAAAGGTCATAAATTCAATAATCGGTCTCAAGCCATTCATTGCCGAGCCGATGCCAATTCCGGCAAAGCCCAATTCAGAAATCGGAGTATCAATCACCCGTCTTGCCCCGAATTCATCCAGCATTCCCTGGCTGGCTTTGTAGGCACCGTTATATTCCGCCACTTCTTCGCCCATCAGATAAACATTTTCATCCCTGCGCATTTCCTCTGACATGGCTTCCCGAAGAGCCTCTCTGAACTGTACTTCTCTCATATTTGCTTTTTATTTAGCGGGCAAAATTATGAAATTATTGAAATTTATAAAAGACAGGATATTCATTCCAGAAACTTCCTCATTGAATTCCAAATAGTGATTTGTTCAATTATTTTCTCATTGGCGACTTAAAACCATCAATATTTTTGTAATATGCCTTCATTGCGAATCTTAAGCAGGCTATACACGCGTCGGATGACCTCGTTGCCAAAACCGAAGAGGCTATACACGCGTCGGACGACCTCGTTGCCAAACTCAAACCGATTATACACGCGTCGGATGACCTCGTTGCCAAACTCAAACCGATTATACACGCGTCGGACGACCTCGTTGCCAAACTCAAACCGATTATACACGCGTCGGACGACCTCGTTGCCAAAATTTATGCGATTATACACGTGTACAACCCACTTCTTGAATTTCATTAGTCGATATTACACGTGTATAATCGGATAAATTTTCACAACAAGTGGGTTCTACACGTGTATAATCGCATAAATTTTGGCAACGAGGTCGTCCGACGCGTGTATAATCGGTTTGAGTTTGGCAACGAGGTCGTCCGACGCATGTATAGCCTCTTCGGTTTTGGCAACGAGGTCATAATACATAAATTGAGCCTTAT
>Ga0206965_10038_pt2 | contig 35012 bp, 32 predicted proteins | sample Alteio_BWOrgHeat_26_FD_152973 | JGI IMG/M metagenome (GOLD analysis project Ga0206965, IMG submission 152973) | Enriched cells from forest soil in Barre Woods Harvard Forest LTER site, Petersham, Massachusetts, United States -... | ecosystem: Environmental > Terrestrial > Soil > Temperate forest >...
ATCCTGAGGCTGTCCGGCCCGAGGCGGATCACGTTATGGTGGGCGAGGCGGAAGAAGTCTTTGGCCAGATCGCCCGCGAGTTGGAGCAGGGAACTGCCCAGTCTGTCTACCGGGTTTCCGATAAGCCGGATATGTCGCACAGCCCGATGCCGCGCTTCGATCTTTTGCGGCGCGACATGTATACGTCCATGCCTGTGCAATTCTCCCGCGGCTGCCCGTTCCAGTGCGAATTCTGCGACATCATCACTATTTATGGACGCAAGCCGAGGCAGAAATCCGCGGCGCAGTTGATTGCCGAACTGGATGTGCTCCGGGAGTTGGGTTGGCGGAACGAAGTATTTATCGTTGATGACAACTTCATCGGCAATTCCAAATTCGCGCTTCAACTGGCGAATGAACTGGGCGATTGGGGCGACAAATATGGCCGCCCGTTTTCTTTCTACACCGAGGCGTCGGTCGATCTGGCGGATCGCCCTGAGTTGATGGCAGCGATGGTGCGCGCGAACTTCATGTACGTCTTCCTGGGGATTGAGACGCCATCGGCGGAGGGTTTGAAAGAGGCGAAGAAATTTCAGAATCTGCGCAAGGACAGTTTGCAGCAAGTGCGTGTCATTCAGGAGAGCGGCCTGTGGGTATTGGCAGGTTTTATCGTGGGCTTCGATTCCGACGATGAGACGATCTTCGACCGGCAACTGGAGTTTATCGACCGCGCCGCTATCACCTGGGCCATGGCGGGCGTTTTACAGGCGCCGCCCACCACGGCGTTGTTCGACCGCATGAAGCGTGAGGGCCGGTTGATTGAAGACAGTGCGGCGCTTTCGAATTTCAGCGCGCCGAATTTCCGTACGACGCTGCCGTTGCCGGTATTGCTGGGGGGATTGAGCGGCCTGCTCTCCCGTCTCTATCAACCAAAGGCGTTCTTCGCGCGTGCCATTCGATCTTTGGAGGTCTGGAAGGTGAGGCCGACGCAGAAGCCACCGGCGCTGCCGCTTTCGTACAATCTGCGAATTCTCGCGGCATCGATGTGGACGCAGGGGATACGTTCGGGCTACCGGCGCGACTACTGGGCATTTCTGTGGGAACTGATCCGCAAATTCGCGCGCGACGATTCAAAAATGTGGATGGGCATCATGGTGCTTCTGTCTGCGCACCACTTTCTGATCTACGCCCAGCAGGTTGCGGACGAACTGGAACGGGATTGCCGGGCGCTGGAAGAATCCAGGGTGCCAGAGCTCATTCCGGTCTGAACTTATTTCGTGCTCAGAAACGCAGAGATCTTTTCGTTAAGGAATTTTCCGTCGGCCGGGTTGCTGGCGGCGCCCGCGGTGTGGCCCCACACGGATGGAATCGGCATTAGTGTTCCTTTGGGAATGAACGGCGCTTCATAACGGGCGTCGGAGAGCGGGAAGTAGAGGTCGGTTTCTGATGGCATATAGAGAAGCGGAACCTTGATCGATCGCAGCGCCTTCTCCACATCGCCGCCGAAGCCTTGCGTATCCCCTACGTTGTGGTGCTGCCAGGTGCGCGCTTGAAGAATGTAATCGTTGGCGTCAGCGTTGAACCGGTGGCGGAAGCGCTCTACAGCCTGTTCAAAAGTGGTCCCCGGCGGCATCGTTGTTCGCCACAGTTCCTGCCGCCACCATTCCTGGCCATAGAGCCACGGAGACCAGACGATGGCGAACGCTTCCAGTCCTTTCACCGGTGGCGTTTTGTAGTCGCCGCCTTGAAATGCGGGGTCGGTCGTGATCGCTGCGATCTGGCTTTCGAGGCGAACGAAGCCGTGGCCGTAGGTTTTTGCGGTGGCCGACGTCGCCACCAGACGATCCATGAACTCCGGATAACTCACGCCCCACTGGAACGCCTGCTGCGCACCCATCGAAAATCCGATCACCGCGCGCAGGTGTGCGATCTTCAAATCATCCATCAGCAGTTGATGAACAGCATTCACGTTGTCGCGGATCGTCATCACCGGAAAGCGCGGCCCGTGGAAGGGCTCGGGAGTATTGCTGGGAGAGGAAGACCGTCCGTTGCCGAATAACTCTGTCGCGACCAGAAACAACTTACTCGAATCGAGCGCTTTGTCCGGCCCCATCAGCCAGTCGTAACCGTGGTAGTTCGCCATATAGTGCGAAGGCAGCAGAATCGCGTTGCTCTTATCGGCGTTGAGCGTGCCCCACGTTGCGTAGACAATGCGCGCCTCTGGCAGGGTCGCGCCCAGCTCGGTATGGAAGTTATGGATGACGAATTCGTGGCGGGGCGGTTCAACACCGGGCTGGGCAAGGGCGAGAACCGGTAAAAGGAGCAGGGAAAGCGCGGCTGTCTTCATGCGAGATTCCTCAGTTAGTGTATTTTCGCGCCAACACTGCGCTGCCAGTGGAAACGCGCTGCAGGGCGCCAAGCTCGTTGGCGGTCCAATCCACCTGCAGCGAATTTGCAGAGGTTTGCCGCACCATCACTTCGCCGCGCGCGCCTCCAGGGCCGGTCCATGGGCAGATCAGGATCGGGCCCGCCAGAGTTGCGGCGAATTCAAAATTGACATCGGGGTTGATGGAACTATCGGGAACTCTGTATTTGGCGCGATAACTTCCCTTGATAACACCGTTTCTTTCCGTCAAGGTAACGTCGATGGAATCTGGCTGATAGGAGCCGCGCAGGTCAGACGACGGCTGCATGGAACGCGTCCAATACCATGCACCGCCGAAATTGCTTTTGGGCAAAGACGTTGCGATGCTGCCGTCAGGTGGCTCGGAAGACGGTGGCGGCTGCACGCGGTCGCGTCGTGGCGCCGGCCCGCCGCCGCGCAGCCTTGCCAGTTCCTCCAGTGCGCGATTGCGTTCCGTCTCCAGCGCATTCACTTCCGACCGCAGTTGCTGGAGTTCCTCGTTCTGATCGGTGGCAGTGCTGCCGGTGCTTCTCGCGATGCTGCGTTTATTCAGTAAGACGGCGGTCTCGTCGGTGTCGCGTCCCGACCCGCTCGTGCTGTAAATAATACCGGCAACAACAGCTGCCACAACCAGACCCAAACCGAGACGCCGGCCCCAGCGCCGTGCGCGCGCCGCTGTCTCTTCGCTCAACACCAGCGTGGGAGGCTCTGCTGCGCCTCGCATCAGCGCATCATAACGTGCGCGCTTTTCCGGGTCCGAAAGGACAGCGTAGATGCGGTTTAACTTCCGCATCTGAGCTTCGGCTACAGATTTCAGCTGAGGATCGGTCTGCTGATCAGGGTGCAGAAGGCGTACGAGCGAACGGTAGGTCTCACGGATGCTGTCCGCCGTGGCGCTCTGGTCGAGACCGAGCTCATCGTAAAAAGTGATGTCGCCGTCAGAAACCGACTTCATCGTAGTCCACCATCATACGAAACCCCGCTCAAATCAGCTAAGAGAAAGACCGCCATCCACGGCCAACAATTGCCCAGTGATGAACTGGGGCGCGCGCATGAAGTACACCACGGCGTCCGCTACCTCGGCGCCCTGGCCGGCGCGGCACGCCGGAGTTTTTGCAATCAGCCGGTCGATGCGCGCATCGGTCTTGCCGAATGGAATCACACCCGGTGCGACGGTGTTAACGGCAATCTTCGGCGCCCATGCCTTGGCAAGAGCCTTGGTGAGCATGACCACGCCGGCCTTGGATGAACAGTAATGGGAGTGGTGCGCCCAGGGGCGAAGAGCCCCCAGTGAGCTCATGTTGACAATTCGACCGCCGCCGGCAGCCAGCATGACCCGTGCCGCAGCCTGAGCGCAGAAGAATGTCGCTTTGAGGTTTATGTTGTGAATGAAATCCCAGTCGGCTTCTTCGATGTTCAGAGGGTCGAATCTGGTAAAGCGCGCGGCGTTATTAACAAGGCCGTCGAGCTGGCCAAAGTGGCCGGCAACGCGATCCACCAGAGAACGGATTTCCGCCACCGATTCGAGGTTGGCCTGAAACACCGGGGCGTGGTTGCATTCGGCGGCGGTTGCGCGTGCTTCGGCTTCGGAGCCATTGTAGTGAATCGCAACGCGGGCGCCTTCTGCCGCAAGCGCGATGGCGGCGGCGCGGCCGATGCGCTTAGCCGCGCCGGTGACAAGGATGACGTTGTTCTTCATGCCGGTACCGCCGCGGGTTCTTCCTCTGCATCTTCGAACGTGTGGGGGATGGGCGGCGGTTCGGGCAACCGGCCGGACCAGTTCAGCCACGCCCACATGATGGCGGTTGTGGAACTGACGATCCCGGCAACCGTGCCAATGGTGCGCGGGTCGAAGCGGATGGTGGCGGCGCCGGCAAGCATCATTGAGACCATCATCACCGACCACGTGAGCGTTTCCATCGTGGCGAAGACGCGGCCCCGGAATTCATCGCGAGAATGTTTGAGGAGACGCGAAAAGTTCATGACGGAACTGACGGCGGTGGCGCTCCGGGAAATCGCGATAAATATACAAGCCAGCCAGAACGTGGGCATCCGGCTGAACAGGATATAGCCGGCGCCGTGAATGATATACAGGATGGCGATGGCGCGTTTGTATTGGACAAACTCCAGACGCTTGCCGAGCGCATAGCCGATCGCGCCGCCGATCAGTAATCCCACGCCAGCTGCGCTCCAGATGAGGCCAATGCCCATTGGCCCGGTGTGGAATACCTTCTCCGCGAAAAGACTGAACAGAATTTGCGCCGCGCCGCCACCGGACGCCCACCCGATGTTGATGAGCATGATGCCAGCGATGAGGGGCGTTGAGCGGATGTAACGAAGGCCTTCCCGGTATTGCTGCAGTCCACTCACCTTATGTTTGACCAGAGCGGCTGCCGCGCGGAACCCCTCCGGCCGGTGCATGCGTGAAATGCAAAACGCCGATACAAGGAACGACAACGCATTGAAGACGAAAGCAATCCGGTAGCCGGACTGCACTCCAACCGCACCCAGAAACCCGCCCAGGGTCAGGCTGGCCCATGCCGTGGTCTGCGTCATGGTGTTGGCGGTATGCAGTTCTTCAGGCGTGGTGATGCTCGGCAGCACGCTCGACCGGCCGCTAGTGAAAAACGGCGAAGCAAACATCAGGGCAGCGCTCAACGCGTACAACAGAGCGACTGACTTCTGGCCCAGACAGAGGATAAACGCAAGCGCAATAGCCGCGCGCGCCAGATCGCTGGCGATCATGACGTGCTTGCGATTCAGGCGATCCAGGAGGACTCCCGCAATCGGTCCCGCCCCCAGCATGGGGATGGCGCGCATCAGGAACACGCCGGTCACCACGAGGCCAGGGTTGGCATACTCCATCGCGAGGCTCATTACCGCGATGTTGTTGAAGTGGTCGCCCACTTCGCTTACCACCTGGCCAACCCAGACGTTGCGATAGTTGCGGTTGTTCCGCAACAGGCGCGTGAAAGCGCTCAGGTAAGAACCTCCTCCTTCACCGTAACGGACTTCATAAAGTCGAAGTCGATGTCGTAGCCAAAACCGGGCTGATCGCGAATGACGATCGTCCCCTGCGGCGTGGTTTCCACTTCGGGTGCGATGATGTCGTGCTTCCAGTAGCGCTTGCTGGCGGAGACATCGCCCGGCAGGGTGAAATTCGGCAGGGTTGCCATGGCGACGTTATGCGCGCGGCCAATACCGGCTTCCAGCATGCCGCCAGACCATACCGGAATTCCGGCCGCCTGACATATATCGTGAACCTTTTTCGCGGCGGTGAATCCGCCCACCCTGCCCAGCTTCACATTGATGATCCGGCAGGCTTTCAACTGTATGGCTTGTTCCGCATGGTGCGGAGACCGGATGCACTCATCCAGACAAATCGCGGTTTGCAGCCTGGGTTGCAGCGACGCGTGGTCGATGATGTCGTCGTGCGCCAAGGGCTGCTCGATCATCATCAGGTGATAATCGTCCAGTTCCTTCAACCGATCGGCATCCGCCAGGGTGTAGGCGGAGTTGGCGTCGGCCATCATGCGGACGGCCGGGAACGTTTCGCGCACACGTCGAACGACATCCACATCCCAGCCGGGCTTGATCTTCATTTTGATGCGCTGATATCCGGCCGCCAATTCGGTTTCGATCTTGCCGATTAATTGCTCCACCGAATCCTGAATGCCGATGGAGACGCCGCAAGGGATTTCCCGCCGTGCGCCGCCGCCGATCTCCTTCCACAGCGGGTTTCCGTTGCGGCGGGCCTGCAAATCCCAGCACGCGGTTTCGACACCGCCGCGCGCCATGCGATGTCCGCGAATATGCGCCGAGCGATCGCCAACCTCGGCGGCGTTGGTGAATTCATGCCCGACCACGCGGGGCGCGACAAAACCCTTGATGATCGCCCATGCCGATTCCGTCCACTCTTCGTTGTAGAACGGATTTTCGCCGGCTGTGACTTCTCCCCATCCGGAAAGACCATTGCTGACCACTTCCACGATGATGATGTCGCGTGTATAAGTGCGTCCGAAGCTGGTTTCAAAAAAATGAACCAGCGGCATCTGCAACTGACGCAATACAATGCGCTCTATTTTCACCAGTTCTCTCCAAACAAATAAGTGCCGTACCCGTCGGAACGCTCCATGCCGATCACCGTTAGTCCCTTGCCCAGGTTTTCTTCAAAGCCATCGCTGACCTTCGCCTGAATTTCTTTAGCGCGCTTCGGATTGGACGAGCGCAGGTTCGCAATTTCCACCGGGACCGGCACGCGCGCCGCTGCTTCCGGGCGCACGTAAGGGCCGCCGTCTGCAATAACGTTGACCCGCTCGGTTTTCAGCCACCATTCGGCGATACAGCGATCCGTCGGCAGGCCGCCGTGCAGCTTGCTGGTGGTTACTCCATACTGATTGCGGACGAAACGCCGTACCACCGCGCCGAGCCGCTCAATATTGAAATAAGCGTTCTTGATCTCCAGCGGATCGAAAGTCCACTCGATCAGATCGACCCCACGCGAAATCGCGTCCTCACGCTGGCGAAGCTTCAGCCGCCGCCCGATGCCGTAATTCCGATATTCCGGCAGCACGCCGGCGATATGGCTGTGCAAATATGTCTTGCCGCCGGGTTTCAGGCCTGGGATCGCCAGCGCGAAGCCGATCATGCGCTCGCCGTCATACGCTCCCAGCGACTGGCCGCCGATCTTGCTTGCCACCACGAACAGCCGCACCGGCAACAGTTCGATTTCTTCGAAGCCCCAAATCACCTGTTGCAGATGGACCGCGTCTCGAAACTCCTCAATGGTGCTCAACTCCCGGATACCGATTGCCGGTTCGCTCATTGTTCCTTCGCTTCCTGCCAGAGAGCTTCCAGTTCGGCGATCGGAGTCCCTTTAACCGTCTTCCCCTGTTGCCCCAGGCGGCGCTCAATGTGACTAAACCGCCGGCGAAACTTGGCATTCGTACGCCGCAAAGCCTGTTCCGGATCCACTTTCATGAAACGCGCCAGGTTCACGACGACAAAGAACAGATCGCCGATTTCGTCTTCCATGGCATCGGAAGAACCCGCCTGCTGCGCCGCTTTGAGTTCGGCCAGCTCTTCGCGCAGCTTGTCCAGAACTTCTTCAGCGCTGTTCCAGTCAAAGCCCACACCGGCGGCGCGAGAGGAAATCTGCTGCGCTTCCACCAGCGCGGGCATGGCGCGAGGCACGCCATCCAGCAGGCCCTGTGGCTTTCCGGACTTCTGCTGTTTCTCGGTTGCCTTGATCTCGTCCCAGCGCTTCAATACCTGATCGCCTGTGTGCGCAGTTTCGTCGCCGAATATGTGGGGATGACGCCGCACGAGCTTCTGGTTGATGGCATCCAGCGAATCGCCGATGGTGAAACGGTTCTCTTCGGCCGCCATCTGCGCGTAGAAAACCGCCTGGAGCAGAAAGTCTCCTAACTCGTCACGAAGGTCGTCCCAGTCGCGCCGGTCAATCGCGTCCAGAACTTCATATGTCTCTTCCAGGGTGTACTTACGGATGGTGTCGAAGCTCTGCTCGCGGTCCCACGGACACCCTCCGGGAGCACGCAGGCGGGCCATCAAATTCACCAGGGTGTCAAAACGATTACCGGCGCCGTTCGGTGCGTTTTCCTGCATGTGGGTCTGGAGGGGGAAAACTCAAATTTAGCACCGAGCTTCTCACACCAGAGACCACTGCCAACCGGATGTAAACTAACACTGTGAGCGAAGAATACATCGTGGCCCAGGCGAAGCTCCACGAGAATGACGATGTGCGTCCGGAGCTTCCTCCCGCCGATTTCGATTTTTTGGTCTATTCGCTGCGGCTCCAGACCGAAATGAGCCTGGGATTGTTGCCGTTCAATGGCCAGACGAAGCCCGACTTTGAAACTGCCAGGCACCATATCGATCTGCTCGCCATGCTACAGGCCAAGACCAGGGGCAATCTGACAGACGAAGAGCAGCGGTCGCTCGACCTTTCGCTGATGGAGCTTCGGTTCCGTTTTGTACAGGTAAAGGACAGCCTCCCGAAAGCATGAGCCTTCGCATCACGGTGCTTGGTTCCGGGACCAGCTCCGGGGTACCAACCATCGGTTGCTCCTGCCCGGTTTGCCTCTCCACCGACGCCCGTGACAAACGGTTGCGGCCTTCCATCCTGATTTCCACCGTTGCCGGAAACATTGTGGTTGACACCACGCCCGACTTCCGAGCGCAGGTGCTGCGAGCCAACCCGGCGACGCTCGACGCCATCATTTATACGCACAGCCACGCCGACCATATCCTCGGCCTGGACGATGTGCGCCCCTTCAATTACCATCAGGGCACGACCATTCCGATTTACGCTTTTGCACCGGTGCTGAAGTCGATCCGCCGGGTCTTTGAGTACGTTTTCAAGGAGCACGATCCGCGCGCCACGGTTCCTAAGATAGAAGTTCATGAACTGGACGGCAACACATTCGATGTATTGGACTTGCAGTTCCAACCGATTCCCGTTCTTCATGGAAAAGAGACGATCCATGGCTTCCGTTTTGGCAATGCCGCATATCTGACCGACCACAGTGAAGTCCCGGAATCTTCACAGCAATTGCTGTACGGACTGGATGTTCTGTTTCTCGACGCACTGCGGCGCAGACCCCACCCAACCCATTCAACCCTCGATAATTCCATCGCGCTGGCGCAGCGGCTGGGCGCGAAGCGAACCTACTTCACCCACATGTGCCACGATCTGCCGCACGCCGAAACGGAGGCCGGGTTACCGGAGGGTATTCACCTCGCGTGGGACGGCCTCGAACTTGAGGTTGAGACGGCGGCATGAAAGTCTTCAGCTCCGCTTCGGACCGGCCGGCCGGTCTCCCTGAAACCGTTGTCGCGATGGGAAGCTTTGACGGCGTTCACATTGGGCACCAGAAGGTCATTGGCGACGCAGTTGCGCTGGCCCGAAAGCGCGCCCTGGCCGCGGCGGTGCTGACGTTCGATCCGCATCCGGCCGTGGTGCTGAATCCGGCGAGGGCGCCGAAGCTCATCATGACTTTGGGCCAGCGGCTGGCGGCACTGGAAGCTCTGGGAGTGGAATACGTTTTCGCCCTGCCATTTTCCGCCGCGATCGCGCAATTAACGCCGACGGAATTCGTCGAGACATTCCTTGCCGGCGCTCTGCCGGCGCGGATTGTCTTCGTGGGCGATGATTTTCGTTTCGGCCATAGGCGCACAGGAGACGTATCGACCCTCCGTGGTCTTGGTCTTGAAGTCCATCCTGCGCACCCGGTGATGTGGCGCGGCGTCAGGGCCAGCAGTACCACGATTCGGGAACTGGTGGCCGCGGGAAAGATGATTCGCGCCGCGCGCCTGATGGGCCGCCCGTTCGCCCTGACTGGGCCGGTCGTGAAAGGGCAGGGCATTGGCTCAAAGCAAACCGTTCCCACTTTGAATCTCGCGCCGGAAAATGAACTGATACCCGCCGACGGAGTCTATGTGACCCGCACCACGGATCCGGCCACAAACCGCTGCTGGCGCTCCATCACCAATATCGGGAACCGGCCCACTTTCGATGGCGTGGAGCGGACGGTTGAAACCTTCCTGCTGGAGCCTTTCACTGAACCCGCACCCGGCAGGATCGATGTCGACTTTCTGCGCTATGTGCGCGCTGAGCGGAAGTTCGCGACACCGGAAAAACTAAAAGCCCAGATATTTCACGATGTCGCGGTTGCCAATCGGCTACACCGGCGTTTGGCGCGCCTGGCCGCAGCCTGAGGCTACCAGACGCGGCAGGCGTTGGCTCGTACCATCGGTTGTCCGGCTTTGCAGGCAAACGCCTGGCGAAACTCAGGCAGGTTTGACACCACCCCGTTCACGCGGTATTTCGGAAGCGCATGCGGATTGGTTTGGGCCTGCAGCCGCGCCGATTCCATAGTTTCCTTCTGGCACCAGACCTGCCCGTAGCCAAGGAAAAACCGCTGTTCGGGGGTGAAGTCGTCCTTCTTCGGCAGGCTGTGCGCGGCCAGGCTGGTCTGCAGCGCCATCCATGCCAGCCGCAGCCCGCCGTTATCCGCCGTATTTTCGCCCAGGGTCAACTTGCCATTCATGTGGACGCCTTCGCCTAGATCGAATGCCGAATACTCGTCGACAATGCACTTCGCTCTGTCGTCGAAGGCTTTTGAATCGGTCGGAGTCCACCAGTCCGTCATGTTGCCGGCTTTGTCGAACTGACGGCCCTCATCGTCGAACCCGTGTGTCAGCTCATGCCCCACTACCGCGCCCACGGCTCCAAAGTTGGTGGCATCGTCCGCCGTCTTGTCAAAGAAAGGCGGCTGCAGAATTCCAGCCGGGAAATTGATGTTATTCATCTGCGGGTCGTAGTAAGCGTTCACTGTTGGGGGCGTCATCGACCACTCGGTGCGGTCCACCGGCTTGCCGATCTTGGCCAACTGGCGCGCGAATTCGAATTGATTGGCGCGCAGGGAATTTCCCAGGGCGTCTCCGCGCACGATTTCCAGCTTTGAATAATCGCGCCAGTTGTCCGGGTAGCCGATCTTGTTGGTGACCGCGTGGAGCTTGTCCAGCGCTTTCTTTTTGGTCTCGGGCGACATCCAGGTCAGCTTCTCCAGATCCTGCTGCATGGCGGCCTCGATCTGCCGAACCATTGTCAGCGTGCGCTGTTTTCCATCCGCTCCGAAAGTTTTGTCTACAAATGCTTTGCCCAGAGCCTCGCCCAAATCCCCGTCGGTAGACGACACGCACTGCTTCCAGCGCGGACGCTTGTCTTTCTGGCCGGTCAGATAGGTGCTGTAAAAACCGAATACCGTATCATCGATATTCTTCGGCAGAACGCGCGACTGGCTGCGGGCGAGATGCAGAATCATGTAGGCTTTCCACACTTCCATCGGCTGCGATTTGATCAGTTGTTCCTGGGCCTTAAAGAAATCGGGCGCGGCGACATTTACGCGATCCAGTTTTGGCGCGCCCACCGCGGCAAAGTAACGGCTCCAGCCAAAGGAATCGGCCAGAGCTTCAAACTGCGCCAGAGGCATCATGTGATACAGCTTCGTTGGGTCGCGGCGCGACGTTACGTCCATCGACGCTTTGGCCATCGCGGTTTCGAGCGCCATCACGCGTTCCGCCTCGGTCTCAGGCATGTTGAGCGCCTTCAACAGCCGTTTCATGTAAGCGAGATATTCTTTTCGCGTGTCCGCGGCTTTGGCATCGTCGCGGAAATAATAATCGCGCTCCGGCAGGCCGATGCCGCCCTGGTCCATCCAGCCGATCACGGCGGTGGAATCTTTCAAGTCCTGGGATGAGCCGAATGAGAACAGCACATCGATACCGGTCTTGTGCAATCTTCCCAGCACGTCCGGCAAATCCTGGGGACTTTTCATGGCGTTGATACGATCAATCTCGGTTTTCAAAGGCGCGAGGCCTTTGCGATTGATCGACTCCTCATCCATGCAGGAGGAATAGTAGTCGCCGATCTTCTTCGTATTGGCGTCCGGATTCGGCGCTTTCATCGCGGCCTCGAGGATTGCTCGCAGTTCCAGTTCGTTATTTTGCTGCAGTTCGCTGAAGCGTCCCCAGCTCGATTCATCCGATGGAATCGGATTATTCTTCAGCCACGATCCGCAGGCAAACTGGTAGAAATCATCGCAGGGATTGGCGGCGCGGTCGATCGCGCTGAGATCGAAGCCGGGGGTGGCTTTGAGGCCAGGAGTCTGGGCCAACAGCATCGCCGGGGTTGCGGCTACGATGAAGAAAAGGGTCGAACGCATCATACGGCCTATAGTTTGGCACGTCCGGTGAGAGCGGGGTTTTCGCCTGGGGCGAAACTGCCACAGGACAGTTTGCCGGGTGGTGGTGTGGCATAATGGCTTTGGGAGATTTTTTAATGCATACTTTGGCCGTGGATGATCTGGTTGGGTTTAAATCCAAATCGGATTTCAGCATTGCGAAGATTGTCGAAAACGGTCTGCCCACGGACAGTCTGAACCTCCTGAAAGACCATGGTTTGACCTTCACTGAAGTGGGTGAAGTTGTGATCGCTCCCCGCACCCTGAAGCATCGGAAGGCGCGCGGTGAAAACCTGTCGGGCGAAGAAAGCGACCGGGCCCTGCGTGTGGCGCGGGTCATGGCGCTGGGCAACGAAGTATTCGGCGACCCGGCCAAAGCGCTGAAATGGTTGCGCACTCCTTCCGATCGCCTGGAAGGCCGCACACCGCTGAGTATGCTGCGAAGCGAGGCTGGCGGGCGGGTAGTGGAAAACCAGCTCTGGCAGATCGATGAAGGAATCTTCGGTTAGGTCCCAGGCGGTTAGGCCGGAAAATCTCTGGCGCATCAGCAATCACAAAGATCTCGCCGGCCTCGGCGGTGAGAAAGCAGAAGGGCGATGGCATACCGCGGCCAGGGGGAAGCGGATCGTTTACCTGGCAGAGCACCCGGCGGTCGCGCTTATCGAAACCCTGGCAAATCTGGAGGGAGATCCGGAACTTTTCCCCGATTTTTTTCAGATGATCAAGGCTGAGGTGCATGACGAGGCCTCGATTGAAGTGCTCGATCTCCACAAATTGCCCCGCGACTGGGAGAACAACATCAAAGCGACACAGGCGATTGGCGACAAATGGCTGGCGGAAGGCCGTTCGACTCTGCTGGTTGTCCCTTCGATGCCCTCACCGGAGTCGGTGAATTACCTCTACAATCCGCTACACGAGGGGGCGGGCGGGGTGGTTCGGGTGTGGAGCAAGAAGCTGAGATACGATAAGCGGCTTTTTCACATTCGTTAACGGGCGTGTGGCCGCTCCCTCACGGTCGCGGCTCAGAACTGCACGGCCGTTGTATTCCCGCCACAGACCAGTACCCCGACTTTTTCACCGGCAGCTGGTTTGTATGCGCCGGAGAGAAGCGCAGCCATGGCCGTCGCGCCGCCTGGCTCGCTGGCCACTCGCAGCACTTCCCACAGTTTTTTTTGTGACTCCTGAATCGCCGAATCCGGCACCAGCACCGTACGCTCCACCCATGCCTGGGCCAGCGGGAACATCATTTCCCCCACGCGGAGAGGCGCCAGAGAATCGGCAGCCACGCCGCCGGAGGGCGCATCCACAGGGTGCCCGGCTTCCATCGCCATAAACAGCGTCGGACACTGTTCCGGTTCGACGGCGATGATCTTCACCCTGCCGCGGTACCAGGCCGCAACGCCGCCGATCAACCCGCCTCCGCCCACGGCGATCAGCAGGGTATCGAGATCGGGCGCCTGTTCTTCGAATTCGAGGCCAAGCGTCCCCTGGCCGGTTAGAGTTTCCACCTGATTGAAAGCGTGAATCGACAGCGCGCCGTTTTCCGCAACCCAGCGATCGCACGCCACGAGCGAATCGGCGTAGCGCTCGCCACTGATGGTTAATCGAGCGCCGAAGCCGCGAATCCGGTCGATCTTGGTCTGTGAGCAAACGGTTGGAACAAAAATCGATCCGGCGACGCCAGCCTGTTGCGCGGCCCACGCCACTGCGACGCCGTGGTTACCGCCGGATGCTGCGGCAACCCCCGCTTCCGGGATAGGCCGGCTCAGCACATTGAACATCGCGCCGCGCGCTTTGAACGATCCGGTGTGCTGCAACAGTTCCAGCTTGAATGCGAGACGCATGGGCGGCAGTCCGAAATCTGCCGCATCGCACTCCACTACCGGAGTACGCCGCACGCGGCCCGCAATGGTCTGCGCGGCCTTGAGAATACCTTCCTGTGAAATCAATGCTGGGCGGCCCACTAGGGTGTACGGGCCAGTTCTGCCGCGCTGAAGTGCAGATCGCGGTCGAGTTCAATTTCCATCGTGGTCCCCTTCGGCAGAACGACTTCCGGCCCTCGTGTCATCAGTACACCCGCCAAAGCTCCGGCTGCTCCGGCAGCGGCGCCGACGGCCGCGCCCGCACCCGCGTGACCCGCCGCCGATCCGATGATCGATCCCAAACCGGTAGTCGCAGCGCCGGTTTTGGCGACAGTCTTTGCGTCTTTGCTCTTGCCGCCGTCGCCTTCGATGCGGCCTTCTTCTTTATCCAGCTTCCCGTCAACGCCGGCGGTCGCGATGCGCCCGTCGAAGTTGCGGCTCACGCCATTGGGCAGCGTCAGCGAATCGAACCGGACGTTCAGGGACGATTTCCCTTTTACCCGCCCAGCCTGGTGTGCTTCTGTGACCAGCGCGGTTACGTAGGTCCCTACAGGGATAATCAGCTTGCCATCTCCGAACAGAGGCGCGGCGGTTTCCAGATAAAACCGGTCGCCGACGACAGTGCGTTTGGTGTTGACGTCATTCGTCAACCGAAGCAGCAGCCGTGTTCCGGTCTTCACCAAATACTCCTGCGGCGGTACAACTGCCGCAACCGGGGCGGGCGTCGCATCGACAGGAGGCCGCACCACGAGACCTCGTCGTGGCGCCGGGCGATTCTCTATAACCGCAACGGCAGATTGGGGTGGCGCATTCGGACTCAGATATACCAGTTCGGATTCGTTCTCTTTGCCTCCGCGAATCACATTCCGCGAAACGGTAAGACGATATCCATCGCTCGATTTCGCCCAACGTTCCTGGATGCTGTAGTCCGGGCCGGCAACAATAATCGTGGTCAGGAGCGCAGAACCCTCCCACTTGGTCACGATATTGTAGTTTTCCTCACCTAACCTCGTTTTGGTCGGCTTTCCATCCAGCGCATAGGTTAACTGAAAACCATCGGCGTCCACTTTCATCGCCGCCGCGTCCTGCTGGATTTGCATCTTTTCCGCCGCTGGCCGCGGCAAATCTCGCAAATCGCTCAACGGCCTACTCAGAAGCCACGTTCCGGCGAAGTCCCTTTCCGTTTGGGCCGCAAGCGTCGCAACCAGCACAGACGCTGCGAAAACTCCCACGTATAACCGCACGCGACCATTATCCCGTATGAATTTGAATTCGCTACATTGGTCTATAGTGAAAATCGCCTTTCTTGCTTTCTCTCTGTTGACCTGCGCAGCGTCTTTTCCTGCCCAGGCTCAGGATCTTAAAGAATTCGAAAAGCACATCACCGAGTTCACGCTTCCCAACGGCCTGCACTTCATTGTGCTGGAACGCCATTCTGCGCCGGTGGTCTCGTTTCACACCTATGTGAACGCGGGATCGGTTGATGACCCCAAGGGCAAATCGGGTATCGCCCATATGTTCGAACACATGGCGTTCAAGGGCACCGATACGATCGGCACCACCAATTACCCGGCTGAGAAGAAAGCGCTCGATGAGATCGAAAGAGTCTACGATCAACTGGACGCGGAACGCGATAAGCGCTCCCTTGCCGACCCGGAGAAAATAAAAAAACTGGAAGAAAACCTCGAAGCTGCGATGGCAAAAGCAGATGAATACGTAGTCCCCAACCTCTACCCGCGGATTATCGAGGAGAGCGGAGGGGTCGGCCTGAATGCGGGAACCAGTGAGGACAACACCAGTTATTTTTACAATCTGCCTTCGAACCGCGTCGAGCTTTGGTTCTACCTGGAATCGGCGCGCTTTGTGCATCCCGTTCTGCGCGAGTTCTACCGCGAGCGCAGCGTGGTGCGTGAAGAACGGCGCATGCGGACCGAATCCGAGCCAATCGGACGTTTGCAGGAAGCCATGCTCTCGACCGCGATGCAGGCGCATCCTTATCGGGTGCCGCCGGTCGGCTGGGCCAGCGACATTGAAAACCTGCGCACCGAAGACGCACGCCACTTCTTCGACAAGTATTACGTGGCGTCGAACCTGACCATCGCCATTGTGGGCGATGTGGACCCGGCTGCGGTGAAGTCGCTCGCCGCGCGTTATTTCGGCCGTCTTCCAAAGAAGCCGCTGCCCGGACCGGTGACCACAGTGGAGCCGAAACAGGATGGGCTGCGCCGAGCGGAAATCAATTCGCCATCGCAACCGATTGAACTTATCGGTTATCACCGCCCCGACCAGTACGACAAAGACGATCCCGTGTTCGACGTGATCGAAAGCATCCTGGCCGGGGGGCGCACCAGCATCATCTATAAAGATCTGGTCCGTGACAGGAAGATCGCATTGCAGGCCGGCGCAGACGCCACCGTTCCTGGCGGAAAGTACCCCAGTCTGTTCTTCTTCTATTTGGTGCCCAACGCCGGTCACACCACAGAGGAAAACGAAAAGGCTCTGGATGTGCTGCTGGATCAGTTCAAGACGCAGAAAGTGGATGACGCCAGTCTGGCCCGGGTCAAGACGCGCACGCGCGCAGGGTTGATCCGGCAACTGGACAGCAACTCCGGCCTGGCCCAACTCCTTGCCAGTTACTCCGCCAACTACGGTGACTGGCGGAAGCTGTTTACCGGCATCGATGAAATTGACAAGGTTACAGCGGAGGACGTTCAGCGAGTGGCGCGCGCTTACTTCACGCCGGAGAATCGCACCGTCGCCCTTTCCGTTATGCCCGCGGCCGCGAAAGGAGAAGAGAAATGAGGACGATTCTTCTCGCGCTCGCGGTTTCTGCAGCCGTGGCGGCGCAGCAGCCGGCCGCCATCCCTCCTTCGTACACCGATCTTAAATTCCCTCCGCTGCGTGAAGTGCAGTTGCCGAAGATCACGGAGTTCACTCTCGCCGATGGGATGCGGGTCTACCTGTTGGAAGACCACAACCTGCCGCTGGTCCGCGGCACGGCGCTGGTGCGCACTGGCAACCTGTTCGATCCCGCGGATAAAGTGGGTCTCGCGACCGTTACGGGCGACACGATGCGCGCCGGCGGCACCGGTAGCCGCAGCGGCGATCAGATCGATGAGCAGCTGGAAAATATCGCGGCGTCCGTTGAAAGCAGCATCGACGAGAGCTTCGGACGGGTGACTTTTTCTACTCTGAAAGAGCGCACCGACGAAGTTCTCGGAGTATTCCATGATGTTCTGACGGACCCTGGGTTCCGTCAGAACCGGATCGACCTGATTATTCGCCAGTTGCATGGCGCGGTCGCCCGCCGCAATGACGAACCGCGCGGCATCTCACAGCGCGAATTCGCCACCGCCGTTTACGGCGCGAAAACGCCTTACGGCTGGGATATGACCGATGCCACGATCGATCGCATTAAGCGCGAGGACGTGGTGGCTTTCTATAAGCGCTACTTTTTCCCGGCGAACATTATTCTCGCCGTGCAGGGCGATTTCGAGGCCGGCGAAATGCGCGCAAAGATCGAAAAGGCTTTTGCCGCATGGACGGTACAGCAGCCGGCGGTGCCGCCTTTTCCCAAGGTGGATAACACGGCCACACCGGGCATTTATCTCGCCACCAAGCCTGATGTCACGCAAACGATGTTCTCCATTGGACACCTCAGCGGCACCATGCGCGACAAAGACTACCCGGCCCTGGACGTAATGGCGGACATTCTCGGCGGCGGTTTTAAGAGCCGTCTGTTCCAGACGGTGCGCAGCAAGCTCGGCTATGCCTATGAGATCGACGCGAACTGGGGCGCGGGATTCGATCATCCCGGCGCGTTTGAAATTGCGGGAAGCACCAAGTCCGCTTCGACCGCCGACACGTTCGACGCAATCCGCAAGGAAGTTGCGAAGATTCGAACCGAACAAGTGTCCCCTCAGGAACTGGAAACCGCCAAGCAGACGGTGATGAATAGCTTCGTGTTTAACTTCGATACATCGGCCAAGACGCTGAACCGCCTGCTGACGTATCGCTACTACGGCTATCCTGACGACTTCATCTTCCAATACCGGGCAAACGTCGATAAGGTCACTCGCGCCGACATTCTGCGTGTGGCGAAGGAATACCTGGACCCTTCAAAATTCGTCCTTGTGGCCGTAGGTAACCCCAAAGACTTCGGCAAGCCTCTCAGCAGCCTCGGGCTGCCGGTAAAAGACATCGATCTTAATCAGGCGGACGGCAAACCGGTGGCCGCCGGGCCGGAGGATTCCGCCGCGGGAAAAGCACTCCTGGCGAAGCTGGCCAATGCGCTTGGAGGCGCAGATAAGTTGGCGTCGGTTAAAGATGCCACGCAAACGGCCACCGTGCAACTGGATCAGACCGCGGGTGGACTGAAGATTGCACAGACCTCCCAGTGGCTGGCGCCGAACCATTTTCGCCAGGAGAATATTCTTCCTTTCGGCAAAATCGCGACTTACTCCGATGGCGCAAAGGGATGGGCGGCAGCACCACAGGGCACGGTACCGATTCCGCCTGCACAACTGGCGCAGGTGAACTTCGAAGTCTTCCGCCTGCTCTTCCGGCTCCCGCTGGGCGACGACCGCGTGGTTTCCGCCGCAGGTTCTAAGCTCACGGTTTCCGATAAGGAGGGCCGCAGCGTTACGTTGACCCTCGATCCCGCCAGCGGCCTCCCCCTGTCCGAAAGTTATGTAGCCCCAGGGTCAGGCGGCGCGGCAGTTGAAGAAGTCTATTCCGACTGGAAGGAATCGGGCGGCATCAAAACCCCTCGCGTTATAACCATCAGCCAGGGCGGTAAGCATTTTGCGGATGTGACGGTGACCGGTGTCACCTTCAACAGCGGTTTGACCGCCGAACAGATCATCAAACAGCCCTGACTATTAACCTCAATGAACCGCCGAGTTTTTCTGTTTTCCGGTCTGGCCGCTCCCGCTTTGCTCCCGGCGCAGAGGGGTGCGGCGCGCGCGAAGGAACTGGTGGGGAAAATTATCTATGCGCTGGGCGGCGATGCGTTTCGCAACATGCCGTCGCGTGTGGAATTCGGCCGCGCCTATTCGTTCTATAACGAACAGCTCTCCGGCCTTTCCATCGCCCGTATTTATTCGCGTTATCTCCGGCCGGAGGGCACACCGCCTCCTGGCGCTGTTTATATGGAACAGCGCCAGGTGTTCGGCAAGAAGCAGGATGTAGCCGCAATCTTCACGGATAAGACGGCCTACGAAGTCACTTTCCGCGGCGCCCGCGACCTGGGCGAAGAACGCGTGCAGCAGTTCCACGACACCACATTGCGCGACGTATTCTATATTCTGCGCATCCGTCTGGATGAGCCCGGCTTCGGTTACGATGCGCTGGGCCCCGATGTTGTGGAAAACCAGTCGGTGGAGGGGATGGATTTCTTCGACAGCGTCAACCGCCAGGTGACCGTCTGGTTTAACCGGACTACTTTGCTGCCGATCAAACAGCGCTTCCGGCATTTCGACGAAAAAATCTCGGCGCGCCGGGAGGAGATCACTCGTTATTCCAAGTACCGCGACATCGGCAACGGGGTCATGTGGCCGTTCGATATTCAGCGCGAGCGCGACGGCGAGAAAATCTACCAGATGTTTTCCGAACAGGCGAAGGCGGGGGAACCGCTGGAAGCCTCTCTGTTCCAACTCCCACCTGGCATCACAATCATCAATAACAATAAGAAAAAATGACTCCGCCCCGTGCCCCGCAACGGCCCCACGCGCGAACCATACACGGCGAAACCGTTGCCGACCCATGGTTCTGGCTCCGGGATCGTAAAGATCCGGAGACCATCGAATATCTTGAAGCAGAAAATCGATACACAGAAGCTTTTATGAAGCCCGCTCGGGAGCTTGAAAAGAAGCTCTACGGCGAAATGGTCTCACGTATCCAGGAAACCGATATCTCAGTTCCGTACCGGGAAGGAGACTGGGAGTACTTTACGCGTACGGAGCAGGGCAAGCAGTATCCGATCCACTGCCGCCGTCAACCCGGCGACGGCGGCAGCGAAAAGGTACTGATCGATTGCAATCAACTCGCAGCCGGACACGATTATTTCTCGCTCGCCTTCTGGCGGATCAGTCCGGACGGCAATGTTCTGGCCTATGCCGTAGACACCGATGGATCCGAGGTTTACACGCTGCGTTTTCGCAACCTGCTGCTGGAAATCGAACTGCCGGAGACGATTAGCGGCGTTTACTACGACTCGGCGTGGGCGTCCGACAATCTTACGTTTTTCTATACAACGCTCGATCAAAGCAAGCGGCCGCATCGTTTGTGGCGTCACGCGCTGAGCGCATTCGAGCCTGATGTGTTGGTCTTCGAGGAGCCCGATGCGCGGTTTAACGTTGGCGTGCACCGCGCGCGCAGCGGGCGCTATTTGCTGCTCAATGTGAACAGCCACACAACGACCGAGTTCCATTACCTGAACGCGGACGATCCCGAGGACGAATTTCGCCTGCTGCAACCGCGCCGACAGAACGTGGAGTACTTCATTGAGCATCAGGGAGAGCACTTCTGGATGCGCACCAATGAACAGGCGATGAACTTTCGCCTGCTGCGCGCCCCTATCGGTGAACTGAGCTATTGGACCGAAGTGATTCCGCACGACGAGAATACAATGATCGAGGACATCGACGGCTTTCACGACCACTTTGTCGTCACCGAGCGCTTCCTGGGTCTCCGCCGTCTGCGCATCATCGCGACCGATGACATGGCCGAACACTTTGTTCCGTTCGAAGAGCCGGTCTACACCGTGCATACCGAGCGCAACGAGGAGTACGACACTGCGACCCTGCGGTTTCTGTATACGTCACTGGTCACGCCACGCAGTATTTACGACTACGACATGTCCACCGGCGAGCGGGAGCTAAAAAAGCAATTCGCGGTGCTCGGCGGCTATGCTGTCGACAACTATTCAAGTGAACGCGTGTTCGCCACGGCGGCCGACGGCGAGCGCGTCCCCATCTCCCTTGTCTACCGGCGCGGAATCAGCCGCGACGGCTCGAATCCCCTGTATCTTTACGGCTACGGCTCTTACGGCATCATCACGGAGCCCTCGTTTTCTTCCGACCGCATCAGTCTGCTGGACCGCGGTTTCATCTGCGCCATTGCCCACATTCGCGGCTCGGCTGACATGGGACGTCGCTGGTATGAAAACGGAAAACTTCTGCACAAGCGGAACACGTTCACCGATTTCATCGCTGCGGCGGACCATCTGGTGGGCGAAGGTTACACGTCACCCGAAAAGCTGGTCATCGGTGGCGGGAGCGCGGGCGGGCTTCTCATGGGCGCCGTGACCAATCTGCGCCCCGAACTGTTCCGCGTGGTGGTGGCGCATGTGCCTTTCGTCGACGTTGTCAATACAATGCTGGACGACACTCTGCCATTGACGATCACCGAGTACGAAGAGTGGGGCAATCCCAACATCGAGCAGTTCTACCGTTATATGCGCGGCTATGCGCCCTACGAGAATGTGAGCCGGCAGGTTTACCCGCACGTCCTGGCGACCGGAGGCCTGAACGATCCGCGCGTACCGTACTGGGAGCCGGCAAAGTGGGTGCAGAAGCTGCGGGATTGCACCGCTGGCAACAGCGTGATTCTTCTTAAGACCATTATGGGGGCGGGGCACAGTGGTCCATCGGGGCGATACAGCAGGCTGGAAGAGAAAGCCTTCGAATATGCATTTGTGCTGACGGCGCTGGAGACAGCTTGACCGTTGTTTATCTGGGTCTCGGATCGAACTTGGGCGATCGCGAGCAGAATCTGAATCGAGCGCTTGAGTTGTTGGACGAGCCGCGGCTTCGGTTGCGCCGGCGGTCGCAGATTCGCGAGACGGAGCCGGTGGGCGTCGGCAGGCAGCCGAAGTACCTGAACATGGTCGCTGAATTTGATGCAGAACTGTTTCCGATTCAGTTACTGCGCCGCTGCCTGTCGGTCGAGAACCAGCTTGGCCGGCGGCGAATCGGAACGCGCACGCCGCGAACCATCGACATCGACCTCATCCTTTACGGCAGAGCCCGTATCGCCACGCCGGAACTGACCGTGCCCCATCCTCGCTACCATCAGCGCGGCTTTGTCCTTGAACCGCTGCGCGAACTGATCCCGTCGCACCGCTTGCTAAGCTTCAGGCAATGAGCCCGCTTCCGCGCCTTGACGGCGTGATTCCGATTCTTGCCACGCCTTTTAACGACGACGAATCGCTCGACCTCGCCTCGCTCGATCGCATGATCCGCTTCTTTGGCGCGATGGGTTGCGATGGTGTCACGCTGCTCGGCGTTCTGGGTGAATCTAACCGCCTTACCGACGCTGAACGCACTGTGCTCATCCGGACGGCTGTCGCCGCGGCGGGAAAGATGCCGGTTATTGCCGGTTGCAGCCACACCGGCACCGCGGCCACGATTGGGCTCTGCAATGAAGCCGCCAATCAGGGGGCGAGCGCGGTGATGATTTCGCCTTCGAAACAGCCCACGCCGAACGATGAGGCAGTCTTTACGTACTACAGCCGCATTACGGAAAAGATCACCTTGCCGATCGTTCTCCAGGATCACCCGGCATCCACGGAAGTTTATATGACGGCGCCGCTGATTCTGCGCATCGTTCGCGAAGTGGCTTCCATTGTCTGCGTTAAAGCGGAGGCGGTCCCGAGTCCGCCGAAAATCGCAGCGCTGCGAGCCGGCTTGCCGGCGGAACGCAACATTTCCATCCTCACCGGCCTCGGCGGCCTGTACGGATTCTTCGACAGGGAACGAGGCTCCGATGGTTACAACACCGGGTTTGCCTTCCCCGAAATCCTGATTGCGATGGTGAAGGCTGACATCGACGGAGCATGGGAGATCTACCGCCGGTATCTTCCCTTGATCGTCTATGAGCAGCAGCCGGGCCTGGCGATCCGTAAGGAAATCCTGCGCCGCCGTGGTCTGATCGCAAACGCGCGTGTCCGCCACCCCGGCGCTACGATCGATCCCACAACCGCCGGGCAACTGTCTGTGCTGCTGGATCGCTGCTTCCCCGGCCAGGACCTCGCGGCGCCTTTGACCGTCAGCTAACTCCGCAACGCCAGCAGTTCAAATATCTCGACTGGAACGGTCTTGCCTTTTACCACGATGTTGCCCAGTGGCCGCACGTCAGCGCCAGTTCCCAGTTCCTCAAGCGTCGCTTCGCTGATGATGATGTGGGTCTTGTATTCCTTGTTCGCCCCTTCCAGCCGCGAGGCGAGGTTGACGCTGTCGCCGATGGCCGTGAAATCCACTTTCTTGCCCGTGCCGACATTACCGAAGATCACTTCGCCGGTATGGAGCCCGATGCCGATGTCCAGCGGGGGCTTGCCAAGCTTCGCCCATGCGGCGTTCATCTGGTGAAGGCGCGTTATCATGTCCACCGCCGCTTGCGCCGCAAGCTTGGCATTCGGTTTGTCCGGCGTAAACGCGCCCCAGTGCGCCATAATGCCGTCGCCAATGAATTTGTCAACGATACCGTCATAACGGAAGATAATGTCCGTCATCGCTTCCAGGTATTCATTGAGCTGAGCCAGCAATTCGACCGGATCGGATTTCTCTGTAAGCGTCGTGAAGCTGCGGATGTCCGAAAAGAAAATAGTCAGCCGTCTCTTCTCACCTTTGAAGTTGAAGCTGTCCAGGTTGTCCATCACGTAGCGGACCAGCTGCGGAGAGACGTAGCGCTCCAGCGTTCCGCGAGTCCTCGAAAGCTCGCGGTCCACCGCCACGTACCGCCATGCCGTGTTGGCGGTGAAGGAAAGCGTGGTGGCCACCAGCGGCGCACCCATCGCGATCAGCCAGGCGTGAGTGTAGAGCCAGAATCCCAGTCCCGTGTATAAGCCGATGATGATCGCCGTGATGGCTAGTGGCGCGGCGATGGTGCGGAACTGCAACACCATCAGAGCGGGAGCAACGGTCGCCAGCAGCAGGAGCAGGGCATTCAGCGAGGCCGGTGTCTCGCGGATGCCGTCGTTGTGCAGCAGGTTATCCAGCGCGGTCGCCAGAATGAAAACGCCAGGGGCCGTTTCGGAAACCGGGGTCGGGCGGACTTCGTAGCTGCCGGCCGCAGTCGCTCCCACGAACACTACTTTGCCCTGGAAATCCTCCGGCTTGTGTTTTTTCACCGAGTCTTCGCATTGGGAAGGATAAATCGAACAGATCATCTCCCACAGCGGAATCCGCTCATAGGAGTGCAGGGTGTCGCCGTGCCAATGCACGACATAGTTGTTGTGGGCATCCAACGGCATCTTCGGATTCCGGCCGCCATCCAGAAATCGCGTCGCGGCCAGCCACAGAGTCGCCCAGTCCCGGCCATCGTAGCCGATGGCCAGCGGCAGGCGCCGGGTAACCCCATCTGGATCCGGCGTCCAAAGGATGGAACCGGAAAGCGTATGCGCTCCAGCCAGCACCGGATTGGCCTTGTTTACGTAGAACGCATCGCGGGCGAGATTCACGCCCGGCGGCACGCTCCCTGTGGGTATCATCGCAGGCGCCGGAGGCACTCCCACATCGCCCTCGGTATCGATTTTGCCGCCCACAAATGCGAACGGCAGCAAGACATTGCCGCTCCCCCGCAGCACCTCCGCGAAGCCCGCATCCACGCCTTCTTCCGACCCGCTGAACAACGTATCGAACAGCATCATGCGCGGCTTGCCCTGTTCGACGTAACGGACCAGTTCCGTCCAAACCCGCCGCGTCCACGGCCAGCGCCCCAACTTCTCCGTGAGGGAGTTGAAGCTGGCGTTATCAATATCGATAATGACGATGTTGCGGTCGGCCCGGCCATCCAGCGTGGCGCGTGCCCGCAGGTCCGCCGCGCGGTTTTCCAGCCAGTCCAGCCAACCCGCGGCCGAAGCGGCCCAGGTGCCCAGCGCAATCAGCGCCGTCACTGCGATCACACCGGTGCGCAGTTTTCGGCGGGTCTGAGGGCTGTAGATGTGCTTCTCCCGTTACTGGAAGTTCTGTTCGAAGCGGGCTTCCAGAGTCTGGCCGCCGCCACCGTACGTTTGCGCCAGTGGCTGGAGCTTCGCAATGCGCGCTTCAAACGATGGATGGGTCGAAAGGATTTGTCCGAACATCTGCCGGTTCTCCGGCTTTTCGTTCAGCGTCCTGAGCACATCGAGGAAATCGACCAATCCCGACGCCGCATATCCTGTCTTCGCCGCCATCCGGGTGCCTTGGTCGTCGGCAGCGTCTTCCTTATCGCGGCTGAGGGAAGTGGTGAAGAGGTCTCTCATCAGCGCGTCGGCGTGGAGTTTTCCCAGATCCCCCGATTTGTCAGCCGCCATTCCTTCCTGCACCGCCCACGCGGATGTCTTTTTCCCGCGAATCTCCTTTTCCAGGTGGCGCTCCGCTACATGTACGATTTCGTGGCCCAGAGCACCCGCCAACTGCGCTTCGTTTCTCATGTTGAAAATGGCGGCACGGGTAATGAAGATATATCCGCCGGGCAGCGCATAAGCGCCTACGATGTCCGTGTCCAGAATGGCAAACCGGTAAGTCATCGGACGGCTGGCAAATTGCGCCACAGTCGATCCTACCAGGTTCACGTAGCGGATCGCCTTTTCGTTGTTGACAACCCCAAACATAGCGATCATTTTGGCTGCACCGGCATCGCCTATGGATTGCTCCTCCTCCGGTGTCCATGGAGTGAATGCTTCGGCAGCTTTCTGCGCCCGGTCTGTGGCGGGCTTCGCCTTTTGCTGCATCTGGTCGACTTTATCTTTTAGCTTGCCCAGACCGCCGAACTGAGCCGAGGCGGCCAATGAGCATCCGAAAGTAACGAGTAACAGGCGCTTCATTTGGAGTTCAGCCTCCCATCCTTTACGAAATCGGCGAGCGCCGTGGGCGTGGGCACCATGGTAGTCAGTTGCTTCGCTTTGGCGTCATCCGCCGCGCTGGGTGTGGCGGCAAGCATTTTGGCATCGACTTTACCGGAGGGGTCAATTCCGTTAAAACCCAGACTCGCCGTCTCTTTCGTGCTGGACGAGGATTTGATGCCCATTTTTCCTCCGAACAGCGGGGCCGGCTCCTTTTTCTTGTCGTCCTTCTTGTCCTTCGGCTGCGCCGCATCCTGACCGAAGTTCGCCAAGGAAGCCCCAAGCAGCATGGCTGCCGCGGCGAATATCCTCCAGGGCTTTAATGTTTTGAGTCCCATACGGATATGTTACTTCTGCCCTCGGAACAAAAACACCAGCTCGATCACCAGAATGATCACCACGATGAGTTCCAGCACAAACGCCCTTCCGCCGTGGAACTCATCCATCAGGAACTGGTATAGTTCGGCGGCGGTCTGCAGCTTGTTATCCACCAGGCGTCGGTAATCATCGGCGCCTACCTTTTCAGCTGCGAGGTGGTAGACCCGGGCCAGGTACATGTCGCTGAGAAACTTGATGGACGTATCGGCGCGCTCGCTCAATTCGCGCACTTCAAGCCGAATGCGGTTCAGCCGTCTGGCTTCCTTCGCCATCCGCCAGCGGGCCAAAACGCCCGCTTGAGAATCGAGCGTCCGGTAGACCTCCGCCAGAACGGCCGTCAGCATTGTGTCGTAGTAGCGGTATTCCAGTAACTGCGTGTTGGCATACTGCAGGAGCTGCATTACCGGCTCCACGCCTTCGGCGGTGTCGTAGAGAAACGCCGCCGTCCAGCCCACCACCAGCAGATCGTCCGGGTAGTAGGAGTCGCCCGACCGCAGAACATCCTCTATTTCGCCAGGCGCCAACTCCAGTTGTTCGCCGCGTACGATCTGTGCGATCTCAGCCCCGCGATGCTGCATCAACTCCGCCGCACTGGCGCCGTCGGGCGAAACGTGAACGACATAATAGTCTTCACTCAACCAGTTGGGCAGGGGTTTTACGAGAGTTTCGTGGATCCGATCCAGGCAGTCTTTCGCCAACCGATTCGCCTGACGTTCCACTTCGGGCAAATCGCGCAGACGGCTGGAATGCCCAACCAGGTCGGGCCAGCCCATGGCGAAGGGGAGTTCAAAGGCGATGCTGATCACGCCGTAGTCGTAGTATTCAGCCGTTGCCCGCAGGCGCTCCCCGTTCTCCAGAAGCACGGGCGAAAGCTGCTCTGTTACCGGCTCACGCTCGAACCGGACATATTCCGGAGACGGCGGCCGTACGCCCGGATCGCGCGGGTTGCGTTGGATGCCGAGGCAGCGTCGCAGGGCGTCGAGGTCAATGGCTTCACAGACATCGAATACGTAGAAGAACCAGAACGAGCCGGTGGTCATTGCGGTCTGCATTCATGTGAACCCCGGTCACCGGTTCCGGACAACCCGCTATCCCGCGGCCGACCGCCGTCCACCCGCGCGCTTCTTCACTGGCGCCGCTTCCGCAGCCGGAGCCGCTTCTGCCGCCTTTGTCGGTGGTTTCCGCATCTCCAAACTCTTTTTCAACGCTTCCATGATGTCGATCACCGGCGCCATCGTCGCCTCCGGAGTCTCAACAACTTCGCGCCCTTCAATGCGCGCCTCAATCATCTGCCGCAGGTTGTCCCGGTAAGTGTCGTGATATTTTTCCGGCTCGAACTCCGCCGCCAGCGACTCCACCAGTGACTGCGCCAGCAGCAGCTCTTTCTCTTTCACCGCGGACGTGTCGGCATGAAACTCTTCCGTCTTCCGGACTTCGTCCGCATAGAACATCGTGTGAATCATCAGTCCGCGCCCTGCCGGCCGCAGAATCACAATGTGCTCGCGATTGTGCATCGCCACCTTCGCGACGCCGTAATACCCAGTCTTCTTCAGCGCCTCAAACAGGAGCGCGTAAGGTTTTTCGCCGCCTTCATCGGGGGCCATGTAATAAGAGCTGTCCAGATAAACCGGGTCGACATCCGTAGACTTCACGAACTCCAGCAGCTCCATCACCTTGGCAGTCTTTGGGGCGACTTTTTTGATCTCCTCGTCCTCCACCACGACGTACTTGCCCTTCTCGTACTCGTAACCCTTCACGATCTGGTCACGCGAGATCGGCTTGTCTTCCGCAGCGCAATAAAGCACCTGCTTGACGCGCGAATGGTCGTCCTTATGCAATTGATTAAAGCTGATCGTCTCGCCTCGCGCGGCCGTGTGCAGACGCACCGGTAACGATACAAGACCGAATGTAAGATGACCTCTCCAGGTGCTGGCTGCCATATTCCCCTCGTCCACCTATAACATGGAACTGGCAACATTTCCACTTGCCCTGTTGCTCAAATAATGCCGGATTTAAAGGAATACGCAAAGAAACGCAACTTCGCGGTAACGCCGGAGCCCGCTGGCGACGAATCAGTTCCCACCTCCACCGGCCGCTTCTGCATCCAGCGCCATAATGCTTCCCGACTCCACTACGACTTTCGCCTCGAAATCGACGGCACCCTCAAATCGTGGGCCGTCCCCAAGGGCCCCACCCTCGACTCCTCGGTGAAAGTCTATGCCGCTATGGTGGAAGACCATCCCATCGAATACGGTGACTTCGAAGGCAACATCCCCAAAGGCAGCTATGGCGGTGGCAGCGTTATGCTCTGGGACCGTGGCATCTTCGAATTAATCGGACCCGAATCCGGCGCTGCCCAAATCGCCCGCGGCGACATCAAGTTCCGGCTCCACGGCGAAAAGCTGACTGGGACCTGGGGCCTCATTCATATGAAGGTGAAGGGGAAAGGTAACGACTGGCTTCTCATCAAGAAACGTGACGAAGTCGCGCAAGCAGGCTGGAATGTGGAAGAGTTTGCCTGGAGTGTGAAAACCGGCCGGACCCAGGAAGAAATCGCGGCCGACCTTCCGTCGAAGAAATCGGTTGCGAAGAAACGGAACTCCAGGCTCTCCAAAATCTCCGGCGCAGTGCGCGCCGAAATGCCCGGCTTCTTCGCCCCGATGAGCGCAATCATCGCCGACACGGCGCCCGCCGGAGACAAATGGATCATCGAAGTGAAATGGGACGGCGTCCGCGGCCTGACGTTCGTCAAAAACGGAGCCCTCGAAATCTACACACGCAACAACAACCGCTGCGAGCGCCAGTATCCCGAACTTCAGGTAATCCCCCACTACCTCGACGCCACCGAAGCTATTCTCGACGGTGAAATCGTTGCCCTCGACGAAAACGGAATCGCCCACTTCGAACTCATCCAGCCCCGCATTCATTCCACCGATGCCAACGCCATCGCCAAAATGGCCCAGAAGAAGCCCGTCCAGTTCCTGGCATTCGATCTTCTCTACCTCGATGGCTATGACCTTCGCCAGGTTCCACTCCGCGAGCGAAAGGAACTCCTGGCGAAAATCATCAAGCCATTCCCTCTTCTCCGCATCTCAGAGACGTTCCCCAACGCCGGCCCGGCGCTCCTCGAAGCGGCCCGCAATACCGGTCTTGAAGGCCTGATGGCTAAACTCGGCGCCAGCGCCTATGAGAGCCGCCGCAGCAACAACTGGGTCAAGGTCAAACTCACCAGCCAGCAGGAATTCGTCATTGGCGGCTACACCCCCGGTGAGCGGGAGCCCTTCGGTTCCCTCGCCGTCGGTTACTACGAGAAGGACCGGCTCCACTACGCCGCCAACATAGGTACCGGCTTCAACGACAAAACTCTGCGCGACGTGTTCACCCGCCTCCGGCCCCTCATCACCAGCAAGTCCCCTTTCATCAAATCTGACCCTATTCCCAAGGGCACCATTTGGGTTAAACCCGAGCTCCTCGCCCAGGTCAAATTCGCCAACTGGACCAACGACCGCCGCCTTCGCGCGCCTGTCTATATAGGCCTGCGCACTGACAAAGCCGCCGCGGAAGTCACTGCAGAAATTGCGTCAGCCGGATTCCTCCCTGCCGACAAAAAAGAAGTCTCACTCGAATTCAACGGCCACATTCTGAAGTTCACCAATCTGGACAAGCCCTACTACCCTGACGACGGCTTCAGCAAACGTGACGTCCTCAACTACTATGACCGCGTGGCAGACCTGATCCTGCCGCATCTGAAAGACCGCCCACTCTCGCTCAAGCGCTACCCCAACGGCATCAAAGGTGAATACTTTTTCCAAAAAAACACGCCGGATACCTATCCCGGTTGGCTGCAAACCGAGGTGGTCGGCGACCACGGGAAGGAGATCCGCTACGTCGTCTGCAACGATCGCGCCAGCCTGCTGTACCTCGTCAATCTGGGCTGCATCGACCACAATCCCTGGATGAGCCGCATCGGTTCACTCGAAAACCCGGACTTCATCCTGCTGGATCTCGATCCCCACGGCTGCGGCTACAACAAAATCGTCGAAGCCGCCCTGCTCGTCAAAACAAAACTGGATAAACTAGGGCTGATGGGTTACCCAAAGACCACCGGTGGCGACGGTATGCACATCTACGTCCCCGTCGAACCGGTGTACAGCTTCGATCAGGTACGCACTTTCGCGGAAGTCATCGCCCGCGTGGTTGCCACCGAGCGCCCCGATCTTTTCACCACTCCCCGTGCGGTCGCCGCCCGCGAAAAGAACAAGGTTTACTTCGACTACCTGCAAATCGCCAGCGGCAAGACGATATCGGCGCCATACGTTGTCCGCGCCTACCCCGGCGCACCGGTCGCGACTCCGCTTTCCTGGGACGAAGTCATCCCAGGCCTCGAACCATCCCAATTCACACTGGCCAACGCCGCATGCCGCTTTGCCCAGACCGGTGACCTGTTTGACGGCGTGCTGAAGAAGCCCCAACAACTGGAGAAAGCCATGAGCAAGCTTGACAAGCTTCTCAGATAATTCCGAGAAATCGCAACGCCGTCCTCTACTTCCTCGTTCGGTGCATGAACGGATGATCGAAAATCGTGCATTGGTTGAACTGGCACTGTTGGGGTCGTTGCGCCAAGCCGCCCACCGGGAAACATGTCCTGCTAGTATTGTTATCAACCAGGGAATAGATGACCGCACCAATCCGCGTGTTGGTGGCAAAGCCAGGGCTCGATGGCCATGATCGTGGGGCCAAAGTAATTGCCCGCGCTTTACGTGACGCAGGAATGGAAGTCGTCTACACCGGTTTGCGGCAAACTCCTGAAATGATAGTGAATTCCGCTCTGCAGGAAGACGTGCAGGTCATCGGGCTCTCGATACTCTCCGGAGCCCATAACGTAATCGTCCCCCGAATTCTTGAGCTTCTGCGCGAGAAAGAAATGAGCGATGTACGGGTGGTAGTCGGCGGAATTATTCCCGATGAGGATGCAATGGAACTGGAACGGCAGGGAGTTTTGAAAGTATTTCAGCCCGGCGCAACGCTGGACAGCATTGTCTCGACAGTGCGTCAGGCAGCGGGCCGCAATTGAGAATTGAAGGACGCGCCAATTTGAACGCTGTGCGGAAGGTGGACATGGAAAAGCACCTCAAGATCGCTGTATTTATTGACTTTGACAACATTGAAATCGGCGTGAAATCCACGCTGCAGCGCGAATTCGACGTCTCGCTGGTGCTCGAAGCTCTCAAGGAGCGCGGCGAAGTGGTCACCAAGATCGCCTACGCCAACTGGGGCCGGATGGAAAACTCCACCCGCCAACTCTCGGAGTACGCCGTGCAGATGGTACAGCGCGACCCCTCGCCCCGCGGCGACAAGAATGGAGCCGACATCAATCTGGCCCTCGACGCCCTGGAACTCGCCTTCACCCACGATCACATCAACGCATTTGCGATCGTCTCAGGCGACAGCGATTTCATAGCGCTTGTCAACAAGCTGAAGCAATACAACAGAATGGTGTTCGTGGTGGGCGGCAAGGCCTTCACCTCCACCATTCTCCAGAAAAACTGTCACGAATTCATCAGCTACGAATCGCTGCTGGATGACAACCGCGGGCCCCGCCAGCAAGCGCCCCCTCCACGGGAACACCAGCAGCAATCGCACGGCCCCCACTCGCACGGCCCGCGGCCCAACAGTGAACAGCGTCCCCAAGGCGCACCACCGCAGGGTGGCGGCGGTCAACAGCATCGCCGTCCGGTGCTCGATCTCGCGCAGTCCATGCCCCTCGTGGAACGGGCCCTCCAGGTTCTCGAACGCCGTGAAGTCCGCCCGCAGCTCGGCCTCCTGAAGTCCACAATGCTGCAGCTGGATTCCAGCTTCAGTGAGCGGGCCTACGGCGCCAATTCATTCACGGACTTCATCGAAAAGCTTCGCAAGAACGATCTCATCCAGGTCACCGGCGGCGAAGGCCGCTATATGATCTCCCGCAAACGCACTGGCGCTCCGGAGAAGACCGTCCGACCCGAGGAAGCTCTGCCGGTTCTCCGCGATGTCCTCGAAAACCATCGCATCGAAATGGAAGAAGGGACTCTCTCGACCGAACTGGCCCAATGGGTCAGCGAAGAAGCCCCGGCTTTCGACTGGAAGGCCTTTGGGTTCCAGGAATTTACCGAATTCCTCAACTTTGCGCAGGATAAGACGGTGGTGCGGATCGAGCCGCGCGAAGAAGGCCTCATGGTTTTCCTCGGCGCCGAGTTCCATCCACCGGCACTGCCGGAGCCAGAACCCGCACCGCTGCCCGACATCGAAGAGGAAGAAGAGGAGAAACAACCCGTCGTCCCCGGCCAGCCCGTAGCCGGCTCCGAGCCTCTCAAAACTCGCGCTAGGAAGCCCGCCCGGGAGACCAATGGCAACACTGTCGCCCCTCCCAAGCGAACCCGCAAGCCCGGTGGTGGAGGCGTTAGAAAACGCAAGACGCCGCCCCCGCCTCCCGGCGTTATGGTTTAACGGTCTTACCGAGCCGCGACCGTAAGGGAGCGGGCCGCCGGCAGCTCGATATAGCTGGAGTGGTAAACCCGCTGCGTCGCCCGTTTAAAGTCTTCGGGCTTCGCCCAAAAAATATTCGGCACAAACGTCTGCGGGTTCCTGTCATAAAGCGGGAACCAGCTCGATTGCACCTGCACCATAATCCGGTGCCCCTTTAAAAACACATGGTTCGCGGTCGGTAGAGCGAACTTATACAGCAGTGCCTTGTTGGCTTCGATCGCCTTTGCCGTGTCGAAGCCTTCTCTGTATCGCCCGCGAAAGATATCTGCCGAAACCATCAACTGGTAGCCACCCATTTGCGGCTGCCCCCCGACCTCGTCCGGATAAACATCGATCAGCTTCACCACCCAATCGGAATCTGTCCCGCTGGTCGACGCCGTCAAATTCACCGCCGGCTGCCCGGCAATCTTCAACGGCTCAGTCAGCACGTCTGAGGTCCAAACCAGAACATCCGGCCGCCCTGAGGCTTCCCGCTGATCATCTACCAGCCAGCACGCCCACGTTGCGCAGGTGTCATAGCCGGTCGGCTTGATCGGCCGCGCCCGGAATGGTACCGGCTTTGCGGGGTCGGAAACATACTCGTCGAAACCGGAATCACCGGACGTGAACGCAGTCTTGCCCGCACGCGCAAGATACAAACGTGACGCTTGCGAAGCGCCAGGCCATGAATTGAGACTGAGCCACCGATTCGAGCCGGTCTCATAAGCAGTCACCGGAGCGACGCCCGACTTCGGCGCGCCGTCCTTCAGATATTGATCGAGAAACGGCCGAAGAATGTGCTCACGAAAATAAAGCGCGGTGTCCATGGGAAACTTCAGCGCGCCCAAACTGCTGCCGTCCTCAATCTCCTGGCCGTGGTGCCACGGCCCCATTACCAGGAACACTTTGTCGTTCCCGGTGTCTTTCGGCTTGATCGCTTTGTATACGGCGATCGCGCCATAGATATCTTCCTGGTCCCATAAGCTGTGGACCAGCATCGTCGGCACCACCAGAGGCCGCGCCGCCAGCACTCGATCCACCGCCTGCTCGCGCCAGAATTCGTCATAGGCCGGATGCGCCAGCATCTTGCGCCAAAAACCATTGGTCTCCATGCCATGCCGCTGCGCCAACTCGCCGGCCGATCCTGCGCTCATATACAAGTCGTAATCGTCGTGGTGACTTGTCCACCATTTGGCATCGTTCGCCCGCGTCCCGACCTGCTCATAGATGTAGGGGATATTCTGCTGCCGGAAGGCCCCGTTGTGAAACCAGTCGTCGCCCATCCACCCGTCGACCATCGGATTCATCGGCACCGACACCTTCAGCGCCGGATGCGGATTCACCAGCGCCATCAGCGGCAGAAAGCCGTCATAGGAAATTCCCAACATCCCGACCTTGCCATTCGACTCCGGCGTATTCTTCACCAGCCAGTCGATGGTGTCGTACGTATCGGTCGCATGATCGACGGGAGTTGGGTTCAGCGGCCCCGAGAGCGGCCGGTTCATCACGTAGTCTCCTTCCGACTTGTACTTCCCGCGAACATCCTGCACCACGCGGATGTAGCCGCCCTCGATGATCACTTCGAGCGCATTGTCATAGCCGTTCAGAATCGGCCCCAGATGCGAACTCTGGGCGTGGCCGGTCAATTCGTCGGCGTTGTAAGGAGTGCGTGTAAGAAGAATCGGCGCATTGCGCGCGCCCTTCGGAATCAGGATCACGGTGTGCAGCTTGACGCCGTCGCGCATCGGAATCATCTCTTCACGCCGGGTGTAATCGAAGCTCGACGTGACGGGCTCGAACTTCGCCGGCGTTTCGCTCGGATAGTTCGGATACTGCTGTGCGCCGAGCGTCAGCGCAAACAAAAGGAAGCTAATCGTTTTCATGAGAGAACTGTTTGAGTATCGCGCGAATATCGTCGGCGGCTGTATCGGACAGCGTGCCTTTCCTCTGCGCCACCTCAATCGTTCGTAACCCGGCTGCCGCGTAGAGTCCGTTCGTTGCCGGTGAACCCGATGCCTTCAGGGCAGTTATATGCCTTCGAATAGTCCCGGCGTCCCCGCGGCTGATCGGCCCAGGCAGAGCCTTCGCGGGCCCAATCGCCAGAATGCTTTCGGTTGTGGCGCGCAGGAAAGACGCGAATGCGGGCAGTGCAGTCTCGCGCGGCACCCCGGCTTGTTCCAGCAACTCCAGCGCGACATCGGCGAGCGTGCATTGATAATTCCCCGCAATCGCCGCGGCGGCATGATACAGATGCCAGTGTGCCGGATCGACCGCCAGATTCTGACCCTGCATGATCT
>Ga0206965_10049_pt2 | contig 34790 bp, 35 predicted proteins | sample Alteio_BWOrgHeat_26_FD_152973 | JGI IMG/M metagenome (GOLD analysis project Ga0206965, IMG submission 152973) | Enriched cells from forest soil in Barre Woods Harvard Forest LTER site, Petersham, Massachusetts, United States -... | ecosystem: Environmental > Terrestrial > Soil > Temperate forest >...
ATGATCTTCACCTGGAACGGCAGGAACTTCACCTTCCTTACAGATGTGCTGGGCGGAGGCGGCTACGATGAGATCTGTCGCGCCGTCGTTATCGAGGTCGGCCGCGCCAAGCCGGGCGGCGGCAGGAATTGCGGCGACGTCTTCGGCGGCGTATTTCCCCGCCAGCTTGTCGCGATAGAGAACGCCGGGGCGGCCCGCGTAGGAGATCACCAGATCGACGCCATCGGTGTCCGGAGTTGCGTCGAAAAGGACGGCATCGACGGCGGCACCATCGACGAACGGGAACGACTTCGTTTCGTCACTGAAGCCTGCGGCACCGTTGTTGCGGATGAGGGCGGACTTCTCGCCGAGCAGGGCAAGATCCAGATCGTAGTCGTGGTCGAAATCGAGCCAAACAGCTTTGACGAATTTTCCCTTAGCTGCGTCAGCAGTCTTTTCGAACTTGCCTTTACGATTGGCCCACAGCTCGACTCCGCCGGTGGTGACAACAGCCAGATCCTCGAGACCATCATTATTGAAATCGCCGGCGGCGACAGAGACGACGTCTTTCAGCCCGCCGAGACCGGCGTCCATAGCGGCACCACCCTTGAAGACTTTTACGCCCGCAGCGGACCACGCGACGATCTCCGGTACGCCATCACCATCAACATCAACCGCGGTCAGGCCACTGAATCCGGTTCCAAGCTCGCGGGCGGTTAATTTCACCGGCTTCGCGGGTTCGGAGGGTTTCGAGGACGCCGCATCGGTGGGGTCCAAAATCTCGGCGTAGAAGCTCCATTCGAGGTCTTCAGGAACCGCAGCACCGGCCTGGCGCTTCTTGATGTCCTGAAAAATCTGTTGCTCGCGTGTGGCGTCGGCGGCGCGATTCACCTGCCGGTATCCGTTAAATAGCTGGAAGTGCGGACCGGCCAGGTTCGGATTCAGTTTCGCGGCGGCTTCAAACTCCGCGAGTGCTTTATCGGTCTGGTTATTCAGCTTATAAAGGAAGCCGAGATTGTAATGCGTCACCGGCTCATCTGGAACCAGCTTTTCCATCTGCTCCAGTTGCTCGATGGCTTTCGGGTAATTCGAATCCCGCTTGTACGCGATGCCGAGATTGAACCAGGTGTGGGGAATGGCAGGGTCCTGCTTTTGCGCTTTCTCCAGCTCGGCGATGCCTTCCGGGGTCTTGGCGGCACGCAGCAGGGCCAAGCCGTAGTTGATTCGCTCGCGCGCAGATTCCGGATTGATATCCAGCGCCTTCTTAAACTCGCCAACCGCCTGCAACTGGGTGGTCGGGTTTTCGTAAAAGGCTTTGCCAAGATTTCGCGCCTGGGCCAGCGCTTCAGCTGGCGGCGTTTGCGCTGCCACACGGACCCCGCGCATCAGCACGGCAGCCGAGGCCGCCACCAACACTGCTGCAATGACCCAGCCGCTCCGCATATTATTTCTGCAGACCTTTCCCTTCAGTGATCTTGTTGATCTTGTTCACCGCTACCCCGGAAACCTTCTCTTTGAGCCCGCTGGGCCAGCGGATTTCGACCGAATCAATCTTCGTTGCGGTTCCGATTCCCAGATGAGCGCGCTTGCTGGCCTGCCCGGCATAGCCGTTGCCGCCATCGATTTCGTGGATCTGGGTCAGGCCGCCGGCGGTCAGACTGATCCGCGCACCGATCGCATCGCGATTGGACTTCGTGCCGGTGAGCTTGAACTGAACCCAGTTACCGGCGCCTTCGGTGATGCCGTGATAGTAAAGTGTCGTTTGGTCGGCATTGACCTGGTAGAGGTCGAGTTTGCCGTCATTGTCGAAATCGCCCATGCCGATGCCGCGGCCGTCGAGATCGTTATCGACGCCCGCTTCGGCAGAGATTTCCTTGAACGTCTGCCCGCCCAGGTTGCGGAACATCTTCTTCTTCTGGTATCCGCTCCAAGTCATCGGCCCGATGTGCGGCCAGATGCTGACGTCGCTGAAATCGACGCCAGGCTGGGTGATCAGGTTGACGAGCACCGGGATGTAATTGTCCTTGTTGCCGGAACGGAGACCATCGACGACGAACAGATCTTTCCAGCCGTCGTTATCGAAATCGCCGAACTTGGCCGCCCAGCCCCACAGTGTGGCGCAAGTATTGGTTTCCTTCGAGACATCGGTGAAGGTGCCGTCGTGGTTGTTGTGCCACAACATATTGCACTCTTTCATGTATTCGTCGGTGATGTTGGTGACGTAAATGTCCAGCCAACCGTCGTTGTCGTAGTCAGCCACGTCGGCGTTCATGCCTTTGCGGGTGTCGAAGGTGATTGCCTTTTCGGTTTCTTCACGGAAGGTGCCGTCGCCGTTGTTGAAGAAGATGCGGTCGGTGCCGTAGTCGCAGGCGAGATAGATGTCCTGCAGACCGTCATTGTTGAAATCGCCGTGGCCGATGTCGAGCGTCCAGCCGGTGTGCTTGCCGAAGCCAGCCTTTTCGGTGGTTTCGACAAAGTGGCCTTTGCCGTCGCCTTTCCAGAGCGTCACACCTCCGCCGTTGACAGCATTGTCCAGATCGTTGGGCAGGACGTGTTTGTCTTTCTGCTCGATAAGGTTCACCGGCTTAAAGTAATTACCGAACATGAGGTCGAGATTGCCATCGTTGTCGTAATCGAACGAGATAGCGGCAATCGTATTGCCGAACTTATTCAAACCGGAGCCGGCGGTGACATCTTTGAACTTGCCGTTTCCTTCGTTGTGATAGAGGATCGGCGTGTTGAAGCGGGCGACGAGTAGATCTTCGCGGCCATCGTTGTCATAGTCGAACCAGACGGCGTCGGCGACTATAGACAGCGGATCGTTGCCGCCGGCTACCCCGGCTTCCTTCGCTACGTCGGTAAAGGTTCCGTTGCCATTGTTATGGAACAGGTGATTCGGCTTGCCTTCGTCGGAGTCGGTGACGAAGATGTCGTCGAAACCGTCGCCATCGTAATCACCAACGGCAGCCGAGGAGCCACCCGAAGTAAACATCCCCAGCACATCGCCGTCGGGACCTTTGAATTTCCGTGAGTGATGCGTCACTTTCACGCCGGCTTTGGCGCTGATCTCCTCGAAGCGAATTTTGGCCTGAACCACGGACTCCGCCGCATTTACCGCGAGCACAGCAATTGGCGCAGCGATCAGCAGTCCGGCTGCCAGCCAGTTTTTCGTCAGGTTCATAAAATTACTGTGCCCAGAGTTCCCGCAGATCGGTATCGACGCGTTTGTTGGGGTCGAGCACGTTGTCGATGTATTCCTTCAGAGCATCCGCATCGCCCGCCTTCGCAAGGCGGTCTTTCAGACCTTTGCTGTCGGGGAACATGGCAGCGCCTTCAGTCCAGATCGCTTTCGCCTTATCCAAATTGTCCGTCTTCCAATAGCCATCGCCAAGAGAGATATAAACGCGGACATAGTAACTCTTCTTGCCCTGGCCTTTCTGCATGGCATAGGCCTTTTCGAGATCGGTTACACCCAACTGCGCGCGCCCGAAGATCTTAGGCCAGTACAGATAGCTGTTGCCGCGGGTATAGAGCGCGATCCAGGTGGGCTTCAGTTCGATCGACTTACTAAATTGCGTCAGTGCCGTATTCGCCAGAATCACCTGAGTAATCGAGCCGGCCGCGGGGATCTTGTCGACATAACTGAACCCGTAATTCAGATAGGCATTGGGAGCCGTCGGATTCTTTGCCACCAGCTTCTCGAAAAAGGCGATCTCCTTATCGAAATCCGCGGTATTGCCTTCCTTGGGCTTCAGCTTGATCGACCGGCGCATCACCGCCTGGCGGTACTGGCTGCCTGCCTGCATGTCGTCAGGAGTGGCTTCGAGCGCCGCTTCAAAAGCGCTCATGGCTGTATCGAAATCGCCGGCCGCGAGAGCCTTTTCGCCGCGTTCCAGATCCGGCGCCGCCGCCGGGAGGGGCATCGAAACCAAAGCGGCAAAGGCCGCCGCTGTCGCCATCCATCTCATGCCGATCATTTGCTCTTCTTCCCCGTTCCTTCCACGATCTTTTGTAGCTTGTCTATCGCAATGTTTCCAAAAACTTCTTTGTCGCCATTGGGCCAGCGCACCTCAATTTGATCCACCTTCGCGATTTCGCCGAGGCCGAAATGAACCCGCGATGTCGACTGGCCGCCGAAGCTGTTACCGCCGCTGATAAACTGCAGGCGCGTCTGGTCTCCAGCCTTGAGCCGCACCTGCGCGCCGACCGCGGTGCGGTTGGACTTGCGCCCTTCCAGCGCAAACTGAACCCAGTGACGTCCGGCCGGCGTCAGGTTGTGATAAAGATACGGCTCACCGTTGGCATTAGCGGTGAACACATCCAGACGCCCGTCGTTGTCGAAATCCGCAACGGCGACCCCGCGCCCGTCTCTGGTGGAATCCATTCCATGGCGCTTTGCCTCATCTTTGAAGATGGTTCCATGTTCGTTGTGGAACAGCCGCTTCTTTTCGTAACCGCTCAGGCTCTTGTTGCCCATCGGCGGCCAGTTGCGCGCATCGGCAAAGTCGATCCCCGGCTTCGTTACCATTTCAAAAATGTCCGGCACGTAGCTGTCTTTGCCCGCCGAGACCCAGCCGTTCATGACATAGAGATCCAGCCAGCCATCGTTGTCGTAATCGAAGAACTTCGCGCCCCAGCCCCAACCGGTTTCGTACGTCGCTGTCTCGCGGGAAACATCGGAAAAAGTCAGATTGCCGTTGTTGTGCCAGAGGAAGTTTCCTTCCCGCATGTAATCGTCGGTGATGTTGGTGACGTAGATATCGAGTAACCCATCGTTGTCGTAGTCACCCCAATCGACGTTCATGCCTTTCTTGCTGTCGATCCCGATGGCTTTTTCGGTAATGTCCTCAAAGGTCCCGTCGCCCTTGTTGTGATAGAAGCGGTCGGTGCCGAAATCGCAGGCTACATAAAGATCGTCGAAGCCGTCGTTATCCGCATCGGCGTGGCCCAGATCCAGAGTCCAACCGCTGCTTTTCAGTCCAACTTTTTCCGTTACGTCGGTAAAGGTCCCGTTGCCGTTGTTGTGAAACACGGTCACACCGCCGCCGTTATTGGCAGTTTCAAAGCTTTCAGGGAAGAAACGTGGCGAATCCGGGTGGAAGATGTTGATCGGCTGAAAGTAAGAACCGATGAACAGATCCAGATTGCCGTCGCGGTCGTAATCGAATGCAATCGCAGTAATGGCGTTGGCATAGCGGACCAGGCCCGCCTGTTTGGTTACGTCTTTGAACTTCCCGTTGCCGAGGTTCTCAAACAGTTGGTTGGTGCCGAAGCGGACCACAAATAAGTCAGGGCGCCCATCGTTGTTGTAATCGAACCAGAGCGAATCGGCGGTCGCATTCTGCTCATCATTGCCGTTGGCTACGCCCGCGGCATCACCAACATCAGTAAAGGTGAAATTGTGGTTGTTGTGAAACAGGTGATTTTTACCGCCCAGCTTTGAGTCGGTAGTGAAGACATCCTCATAGCCATCGCCGTCGTAATCGGCAACAGCAACAGATGCGCCCAGCGCGGTATAACCCGCCATGATCTTGGCGTAGGGGTTATCGAACGAGCGATTGGTGTGTTTGACGTTGACGCCGGCCTTCTGGGTCACATCTTCAAACCAACTCTCGCCCACTGCTCCGGCAGCGAGTAATGTAATCGCTGCAGCACCCGAGTAAAGCGCCGCCGCGGCAGTCAGCCGTTTCATTTTTTCGCCTGGTAGTGCTTCTCTACAATCTCGTTCTTTCCTTCGGTGATCTGGATAATGCGGTCAGCCGCAACATTGTTAAATGTCTGAACTGTTCCCGAGCGCGGCCACTTCACGACCACTTCATCCACACTGGTGGCATCATTCAGCCCAAAATGCTGACGCAGCGAGTTTTCCGAGCCGTAGCCATCGCCTTCGGTCAGCTCCCGCATTTGCGGCTTGCCCTTCACTTTGATGGAAATGCGCGCGCCCACGGCATCGCGATTCGTTTTCGTCCCGACCAACTCCACTTGTAGCCAGTGACGCGTGTGCCCCACTTCGTTACGCATCAGGGCGTGCTTGTCAGTGGAGGCGGAGACAGCGTAGTCCATTACGCCACGATTCCAAAAATCGGCCGCGGCCACGCCGCGCGCGTTTAATACGGAATCGTTACCCGCCGCACGGCCAACCTCTTCAAATGTTCCATCGCCACGGTTCCGCATATAGCGGTTGTGCTCCCAGCCATGCCAGGAGATGTTCTTAAAATGGTTTGGATCAAAGAACAGCCCGGTTTTGTAGAGCTTCTGCTCGCTTACGACGCCGTTCAGAAAGTCGAGTTCGATCTCCGTGCCTTTGTCGTTATAGACCCAGCCGTTGGCCGCGAAAATATCCAGCCAGCCGTCGTTGTCGAAATCCTGGAACGTAGCGCCCCAGAACCATCCCGGCGGGTTGGCATTCGCCTTGACGGTGGTGTCCTCGAACGTCTCATCGCCGCGGTTTTTCAGCAGGGTGTTGCCGGAAGCCATGTCCTGGAACACCTTGACGAAGTCCGTACCCGACTGCTGGAAGACCTGCATATAGAGCGGCATGTCAGTCTGCCACACACCCTGTTTCCAGGTATTCACCATGTAGCGCCCCACGGTAGGCCACTCCGCGTACCAGGCCTCCTCCGAGCGGATGTTGGTGCAATAAATGTCCAGTTTTCCGTCGTTATCGTAGTCGGCCATACTGGCATCCATGCCGGCGCCATAAGCCAGGGTTCCCGACTTCACCGTGATGTCGGTAAAAGTGCCGTTCTTGTTATTGCGGTATAGGGTCTTGCGGCCAAAATCGTTGACGACATACAAATCGGGGTAGCCGTCGTCATTGATATCGCCGAATACAGTACCTAAACACAGACCGACTTCGCCGGTTCCCGACTTCACGGTCACATTGGTGAAAGTTCCATCGCCATTGTTGTGATAGAGCTGATTCGGCTCGCCGTTGCGCGCGTAGAACGTGGTCGGGATCGCCAAACGGGGGTCCAGATAGCGGCCGACGTAGAGATCGAGATAGCCGTCATTGTCGTAATCGGCCCAGGAAGCCACCGTAGTACAACAGTCGGCGCCGATGCCGGCTTTCGCCGTGACATCCGTGAACGTGCCATCGCCGTTGTTATGGAATAACTGGTTCGGCTTGAAAGTCCGGCTGACAAACAGGTCTTTGTAGCCATCGTTATCGTAATCGGCGAAAACACCGGTGCTGACTCCGTCAAGCCCTGACAGGCCCGCCTTGGCGGTGACATCCTCAAAGTGGCCGTCGCCCGTGTTTCGGAACAGTTTCGACTCCACGCCATCCGGAATAAACAGGTCGTAAAAACCGTCATTGTCGTAATCGGCCGCACTGATTCCGGCGGGGCCGTAACGAATCATCGCAAAGGGCATTTTCGTCGTCAGAAACGCCGGGTAGTAACGATTCGTAAACCCAACGCCCGCTGAGTCAGCTACGTTGGTGAAATGCGGCTGATCGCCGATGGACCGGTCACCTTCTATAAGGGATGCCGCTGTAATCTGCAGACTGCCGCCGGAGGGGCGGAACGACATCTTAAAATAAGCCCGGTCAATGCCGGAGTATTTGGCGCCACGGGGCCGGCCAATCAATTCGAAACGAATTCGGGCAGACGTATCATCCCTTGACTTCCAGTCATCGAAACGAAATACGTGGACGCCGACTTCGTCGATTTGCTCAAAAGAATCCAGATAACTCAGCCATTCGGCCAGAGCTCCGGCATGATCGAGTGCCTTCCCATCGGACGTCAGCAACAGCTTGTGGATGCCGTCTTTAAGCTCGGTTTCTTTGAGGGAGTTCAACCCAAGCGAGGTGCCTTTATAGTCTGCCGCGAAGAATTTTTCGACCCCGGCTTTGTCGCCCGCCTTTAGCGCGCGGCCGAAGGAGTCCATCGCTTCTTTGATCTCTTTGCCGTTATTGAAGAAGGTTAAGCCAGCCGACTGCAGATAGCCCGCTGCGGCTATGGTCAATGTCCCAATCGCCAGCAATGGGATCGCACCCCAGAAGAAAAGTCTTGTTTTGTTGGATTTAGCCATTTCCGCCGCGTTCCCTGCCCGCCCCTTATCTGGTCCCGGGACGTCTAGTATAGTACCTATTGACTACTCTCCGACACGTATACCCAACAGTGTGAACAAATCTCTCCTGTTGTTTCGTGACGAATCTAATATTTTTTGATGGGTCGACGTCTCGGTCGAGCAAAAGAACCGATCCGGCCCTGGTCCCCTGTGAGATTTAACCCCGACCGGTCACAAACGTGGATTCCATCATCGCAGCAGTCAAGCTAAGATGCACTAGTACTTCCATACTATTTCGCGGACATGCAGAAGCGCCTGCCCCACCTGGGGCAGGCGCGTTAAAAAACTTCCTCCTCCTGAACAAGTCAGCCAATGAATTTAATGACGGCGGTATCAGTGCTGACGGTCGTCGACGTAACGACTTTGCCGCTGGCGGTTTCGATATTGAGGATGTCGCCGGTTGCAGGATTCGTGCTGACATTCCCAGGGCCACAGGCAAACGAGGTAGTGAAGGTGACGGGACTGAAACTCGGGATTGACGACGTGGGCTCGCCGCCATCAGGCGCTTCCATGATCCATTCGCAGGATTGTCCGTCGAAGCTGGCTCCGGGCGGAGGTGCGAGCGTGATAGAGAAATGAGCGCCGTTGGTTTCGTTGGCGAAGGTGATGGAGCCGCTGGTGGTTCCGTTGTAACCCACCCCACAATAGACCTGATCGGTGGCCTTCACGGGGAAATTCGCGATGTTGGTCTGGTAGATGTATCCGGGCGAGTTGACCTGCGGTGGCGCGTACCACTCAAACCAGGCGACGTAAATCGAAATCGGAATGTTAAACGGCGGAAGCAGAACCACCCTCTGCTGCACGCCCGCCTGCAGAACATCGTTCGAGCCGAAGAAACCGTCGAGTCCGAGCCACGAGGACGAATTCCATCCGCCTTCTGTGCCCTGCACTTCTGGCGGTTCGGTAACCACCGGGACCTTCCAGTAACCGATCACGCTCGTCCACTTACCAGTCTTCGTGCCGGCACCGGCCCACGAACGAGTCAGATAACTGGTATTTGTCTGCTGCTTCGGTTTGGCTCCGCGATAGTGATGGGTTACCCCTAACTGCGGATGCAATTCGGGCACGATGCGGTCTTTCTCAAGCCATTTGCGAGAGAAGGCACGGTCCCAGGCGGCGCGCATTTCCGGCGGATCTTCCTTACGTGGCTTGCGCCACATCAGCCCGTGCCTTGTCAGATCGGCTTGGGAAGCGGTTCTGGGATCGAAAGAGTCGGGATACGCCGGAACGGCGTAGGCGCCTTTCAGGTTGGTGGGGGTTAGCTTGTACGAGTGTTCCGCCCGGAATGCTTCCTCATCCAGCAGAAAGCCCTTGACCGGAGTGGTTGCAGTAGCCATAAAAATCGGTTACCTCCTGCCAGGTTAGTGCGGTGGCGCGCCCTTTGCGTAGCATAGGAAAATCGCGATATTTCAGCGGCGAGGCTGACGCAATTCAGTGTTTATGGGGTGGAGAGCTTTTCGGCGCCTTTGCGGGGTTCTCCGGCGGATAGATTAAAATCTCCACCTGGCCGGTCTCGCTGTTCGGATCCTTCCCCATGCCGAGCGTCTTCAGCCGGGTATCGTCCAGTTTGAAGTTCTTCGCCAGATAGTCGCGAACCACCATGCTCTGCGCCTCTGTCAATTCCCGGCTCTTCTGCGTATCGCCCTTCATACCTGTACGCGCCGTGACCACGGCAAGGCCAAACTTTTCCTGTTCCAGAAAATGCCCTGCGTCGTTCAGGGCCTGCTCGTGTTTCAGCTTTGCGACATCCGGCTTGTCGAAGATTTTTGCGGAATCGTAGACAAATCGGCGGTCATATGCCGCCGACGGCAACTCCGGAATCTCGTGCTGTTTCAGCGACGCCGAGTCCGCGTACCCTCGCCTGTTAAAGTAGCCGCGCAGGAAAAAGTTGTGCTTCAGCGCTTCCATATCTTCCTGAAACTCGGTTGCACCCGCGGCCGCCGCTTTATAGATTGTCTTGTCATTGACTAATGCGCCCACGGTTCCCTTGCCGGAATCGATTTTGGCGCTGATCGATTTCAGATTGTCGGCACTGGCGCCGATACCTTCGACTGCAGTTGAGGCAGTGTCCAGAATGCGATCGGCCTTCTTCAGCAGATCCGTCATTTGAACGGGAGGCGCGCTCCGAATCGCATCTCCGTCGCGGACTTCTTGGGCTTCCCTGGATCCGAATGTGATCTCCACATATTCATCCCCGACCAGCCCTTCGGATGCAATTGACGCCACCGAATCCTTCCTGATTACCTGGCGAGTTGACTTCGCCAGTTCCATTGTCACGGTGACTCCCTGGTCTGGCTGCCGCGGCAAGTCGATGCGCGTTACTGATCCCTGGTGGAATCCACCAACCCTGACATCGGCGCCGTCGTTCAAACCCGCGACGTTCGGGAAGTTGGCCTGCAAACGATAGCTTCGCTGGAAGTACATTTGTTTGCTGCCGATCAGGAACACGCCGCCGGCGAATATTAATAAGGTCGCCACTACAAACAAGCCCAATCGAAAAACTCGCGACATCGCATTACCTCCCTTTTCCTGAACCGCAGTCCTGTCTCAAAAAGCTCACGACGAACGGGTCTTCGCTTCGCTGGAGGTCGTCAAAGCTTCCCTGAGCCAGAATGCTTCCCTCCTGCAAGAGCACCAGCCGGTCAGCGAAGACTTTCGCACTGTGAATGTCGTGAGTGACCACAATCGCCGCCCGCTTTTTTTGCTCTTTCAGGCGCACAATCAGGTCGGCGATTTCGCCGGCGGTGATCGGGTCGAGTCCGGCCGTCGGTTCGTCGAAAAGCAGGACAACCGGGTCGAGCGCTAAAGCTCGCGCCAGGCCTACGCGCTTCTGCATGCCGCCCGAAATCTCCGATGGCATCCTTTGCGAAGTCTTGTTCCATCCCGACGTTTTTTAGCAAGTCATGGGCGTGCTGTTTCCGTTCGGACTCAGCCATCCGGGTATGCCGCTCCAGGGGAAAGGCGACATTATCTTCGACCGTCATCGAGTCGTACAGCGCCGCTTCCTGAAAAAGAAAACCCATCTTTTTTCTGACTTCGTTCAACTCGCGGCGCGGCAATCGGCCAATTTCTTTTCCCTCGACATGGATAGAGCCGGTGTCGGCCGGCTGCAAGCCGATGATCAGCTTCAGGACCACACTTTTTCCGCCGCCGCTTTTTCCAAGCACGGCGATGGTTTCGCCTTCTGCGACCTCGAGATTGATCCCTCTGAGCACAGCCTGGCTGCCGAAGCTCTTGTTCAGGTCTTTCACGATCACAGGCGGGTTGCGATCCATGCCGGGCTCTCCCTATGGAAAAAAGACCAGAATCAAACGGACCAACACAACATCCGCGAGAATGATGAACAACGAGGAAAGTACTACCGCGCTGGTAGCGGCCCTGCCTACGCCTTCGGTGCCGCCCTTGACGTTCATCCCCTGGAAGCAGCCGACGATGCCGATAATTCCGCCGTAGACCGCGGTCTTCAAAGTGGGGGGAATGAAATCGTGAAAGGTCACATCTTTGAATCCGCTTTGGAAAAAGAGTTGGGCCGTAATGGGTTGTGTGAGCGTGGCGGCGCCCCCCCCATAACGACGCCGCAAAAATCGGCGGCGAGGGTGAGAAGCGGCAGCATCAGGATGCAGGCTGCCACTCGCGTTGCGGCCAGATATTTAAAAGGATCGACAGCGGAGGCGTCCATTGCATCAATCTGCTCGGTGACTTTCATTGACCCAAGCTCCGCTCCGATGCCGGCGCCGACGCGGCCGCTGACCACCAGACCAGTGATGACCGGCCCGGTTTCTTTGACAATGGAGAAAACCACGACGGCAGGAAGGAATGACCGCGCTCCGAATCTGACAAGACTGGCCTGCATCTGCAGCGCCATGACGACGCCGGTTGCCGCGCCTGCCATTGCCACGAGGGGCAGAGATCGGGATCCGGCGGAATCACACTGTCGAATAAATTCCCGAAATTCCCAGGGCGGCGACAACGCGGCGCGCGTGACCCGGCTGCAAAAGACTGCAACTTCTCCAAACCATTCAAAGAATTGGACAAAGCGATGCCAGATTTCTTCAAACGTACTGCTCTGCTTTTCTCTGGTTGCGTGAGGAACGGAAATAGTCGAGGTAGCCATCACCCGCTGTTTTCATCCATGCCGATTCATTGCCAAACCGGCCAGTTGGGTAATTTCGCACTTTGGAAGCGTGAGCTTTGAGACTTCGCTGGCGGGAGTTCCTGAATTCGGGTGCCGGGCCCGCCAGCCGCTTCCGGACCCGATCGTCCTTGTATATATGGTTGCGGGCTCCCCAAACCAACAGCAAATCGGAGAACAGTAGCCCAACTATAATTGGGCTGATGGGGCATTCCAACCCCTAAGCTTCTTTGTGTTTCACCATGCCCGGGTGGCGAAATCGGCAGACGCAACGGACTTAAAATCCGTTATTCCGCAAGGAGTGTGCGGGTTCAATTCCCGCCCCGGGCACCAACTTATTTTCAGAAACTTACGGCAAAACGCGCTTTTCGTCGGGCCAAATCGGGACAGAAGGCTTTAAGATGGAGGCATGTCGCTTCACCTTTATCGCCGCCACCGACGCGACTGCAAAGCCGGTCACGCCGAGGATTCCCGCACCGGCGAGTTCGAGGAACGCAAGAAAGGCTTCAAACGCTGCGATTGCCCGATATTCGGGGCAGGCACAATCGGCGGTAAGCGGAGCCGAAAGACCACGGGTCAATGGGAGTGGGACGCGGCGAGGGCCGTGCTTGCTCTGGTCGAAACCAACCCGGCCCCTATCGGTGACCCTCCTTTAAACGCGCCCGCAGATTCAGTTTCGGGGGACGGCCGAGCTGACCGGCAACGCTCCCCAGTTGCGGAAGTCACTGCCGCCTTTCTCGCCCGCAGCGAGGCCCGTGGCGTCGTTGACGCCACGCTGCGCAAGTACAAAACCTTCGTCAAGCAATTCCTCGCATACTGCGACGCGCGCGGATACGCGTATATTGACCAGCTATCGGTCGCGGACATGGATCGGTTCTATGGTTCGTGGAAAGACGGCCCCCGGTCACGCGGCAAGAAGCTCGGCAAGCTTCGCAGCTTCATCAAGTTTTGCGTAAAGCGGAAATGGCTCGCGGACAATATTGCGGATGACCTCGAAGCGCCCGAGGGTTCCTCGCTGGCTGCGAATAAGAGCCCCTTTACCGATGACGAGCTGAAGCGCATTTACGAGGCATGCGACAAGTTTGGGCCGCCCATTCCTCCCGGCCCCGGCCACCGCGCGTGGGGAGGGGAGGACACCAAAGATTTCATTTTGCTGTCCGTCTATACCGGCCTCAGAATCAGCGATGTCTGTTTATTCGACGTTCCAAAGCGGCTCAATGGCAACGATATTTTCCTTCGCATGCACAAGACCAAGAAGGAGCTTCTGACATGGATACCCGATTGGCTGGTTGCGCGTCTGCGGGATCGCGAAACGGTGCACGGCCCGCTGATTTTCCTACCCGGCGAATCCACCAATCTTCGTACCGTGACGGAGCAGTGGCGGCGACGGCTAAAGAAGATTTTCAAGCTCGCAGGCGCTTTCGAGGAGAAGCCGCACCCGCACCGCTTCCGCTCTACGTTTGCGAGGATTTTGCTTGAGAAGGGCGTGCCCACGGCCGACGTGGCGGAACTTATCGGCGATACCGAAGCCATTCTCTTGAAGCACTACGCCCGGTTCGTAAAGGAGCGGCAGACTCGCTTAACCCGCATCCTGCAAGAAGCGTTCGCCGACAAGCCGAAACACAAGATCGTCGCAATACGCTAAAGGGCGTTCAACAACCGCGTATGTATCCGCTGCGCGGCCGACTCGGGCACGCTGTAAATCGTATGCGCTTTTTTACGGCCCAGCCGTATTCTAATCACGCCGGGGTCATCCTTGACGAGCAAGCGCACGGTTTCCCTCCCCAACCCCCAGATACGGGCAAGTTCGCCGATCCGGTAGTGCTTCTCGAAAGCGCTTGGAGTGTAGAAGTCGGCCATGACTTCACGCGCTTCCATGCCCGTTGCGCTCCCATCCGGCCCGCTTACTAGCACGTGGCGGCCGCTCCGATAGGCTCGACAGCCATTCTTTCAATACCGCCTTCGGGATCAGCAAGCGATGCACACGGGTGGCCTTCAATCGCGGCATTCCGGGCACGGTGCCCGCAATCAGCTTGCGGACGTAGGCCGCCGAGCAATGCAGTTTCCCCGCGACTTGCTCTACCGTGAGCAGTGTCATGGCCTTTCCCGCCTGTCCTCGCCTACCGAGATCATGCCCGCGCAGTATTCCGGCAGCTCGCGCTCGGCGTCCGCGCGCGAGGGCGATTCCGAAGGCGTCTCCACCAACCACGCGACCGCCTTATCCTCGACCGGCTGCAGCTCCACCGGCTTCGCGGCGCTCCGCGTCAGCGATCGCGGCCGCGCGAAGCCCCGCACCGCGAGAAAGACCAGATATCCGATATCCACGAGCCACAGCACGGCGAGAAACTGCCTCTCGCCCTGCGTATCCGCCGCCACCGAAGCGAGCCACGGCAAACCCAACATCAATGCCATGCCGACCAGAACATCGAGCGCCGCGCTCCGCTTCCGGCGCGGCTGTTTCTGTGGCGCCTCCGGCGCCGTCTCGCCGGTTGCCATGAGGTTCCACCGCGCGGCCCACGCGTCATAGGTCTGCACCTGCTTGCGCGCTCCCGCCGTGCCGTTAGCGAAGCCGAGCGCAAAGAGGGCGAGCCACCACGGCAGCTCGCCCGCGAACACGCCCGCCATGACAAGGGCGCATGAGATCAGTACGCAAGCCGAGCCGGAAGGCGAACCCATCCAGCGCGTGCCGGGGCCAGGTTGGTTCATTGCGTGAACGTCTCCCACAGGAAATTGCACCCGCTCTCCGCGAAGGTGCGCGCGCTCTGGAACCAGATGCCCGTGACCTCGTAATTGTTCGCCCGGCCGCCCGTTTTGAACGCGCGGGCGAACTCGCCCGGCTCAATCGCATATTCGAGACTTTCGGTATAGCCGCGGCTGGTACTGCTGCCGAAGCTGCTGCCGACATTCATTCCCCACGTGCTGCCCATGCCGGAGTTGCTGCCCCCGCCCGAGCTGGTGCCGGTAGTGACGCCGCCCGACCCGTGGCTGTAAGACGAGCCGTGATTGTGCGACGTGCCGTTGTTATCGCTTTGCCCTTGCGACATGCCCGAGCTGTAATTATGTGAGTGACCGGCGCTGTAGTTGGCGCGCCGCTTCACGACCTTGCCGATGACGCGCGAGGCCCATTCGTTCGTCTCCGGGCAGGCGTTGGCGAAAAACAGATGCGTGTTAAATTTCCCTATGAGCATGTGCGCGGCATCGCGCGGATTGTCGCCGTTCATCTTCACGTAATAGTTCGGGAGCGATTGTGTAAGGAAAATCACACAGCATTTTGCCGCTCCCCGGCATGTTGATAAAAATTCCCCGTCATAAGAATTTGCCGTCTCCTGCGATTCGTCGCTCCACAAAAACAGAAAGCGCTCGCGGTGTTTTTCCGCGAGCGCGTTGCGGTTCAAGGCCGCGAGCTGCCAGAGGTACTTCAGCAATTGCTGGCCAATCACCCCATCGATTCCCCACGCAAGCGTGGGCATGCAGAACACCGTCACGAGGCCCTGAAAACTTAACTCCGGGACCCATGTGGTTTTGGTGCAGAAAGCCTTTCGCAGTCTTCCATGCTGGAAGCGATCCAGCGCAGCGATGGCGGTGCCGACGATGCTGCCGCGCATCTTATCGGGAATGGCCGTGTACTGGCGATACCAGTAGTCCACGGCGTTTTGAAGATCGGCGGGTTCCATCCGGACCGCAGGCGCATGGGAGGCTTTTTTCAGCGTCTCCCACATGAAAGAGCCGTCCTGCCATTCCTTGTCATCGGCCTGCTTCATCGTCGTTGCGGCGGTGCTGATGAAGCGCAGAATGTCCCCGACGGAGAGCGTGCCGTGCGCGGCGTAGAGCAACGGCAGCGCGTGCCTGAGAAGGACTCGCAAACTGTCCTCCCATATAGGCTCTCCCCCGTGTTTGCTCGCTGTGCCGCTGGCCGACCGTGCGGCCTCGACAATCTTCATCACCGTTTCGGTAATCGTGCCGATGCCCTCCACCCCATAGCGAGCGAGCAGGTAGTGGAGGAAATTAAAACCCTCGGTTTCATCGAACAGGAACAGGGATTTGCTACGGCCATGCTCGGCCGCGTAGCGTTTCCAAAGCGAGATTTCTTCACTTTTCACCGCAGTTACGATGCCGCCGAAGCCGGCGCGTAAGAACGCGCCGGCCAGCACCCTTGCTGCAGTCGTCTTTCCCGCGCCGGTTTGCCCGAATACGTGGATGCCCTTGCATGCTTCGTCGCATGTATAGACATCGTGCGGGGAGAGCCGCAAGAGTGGTGTGTTCAGATCCGTAGCGAACGGCGCATAGCCGCTCTTGCGCGTCACGTCCGGTACCGGCCGGGGCGGCCGTGCAGGAGCTTTAACCGATTTCCGGCTCTTCCATCTCATGCTCTCGCTCCCTTGGCGCGATTTCCGCGTGATGCACCCGGCTGCCCCATCCGGGAACTTCCTGCGAACGGCCCTCGATGACAGTGCCGTGCTCAAGGCGAAGGTCTGAACCCGCCTGCGGTGACGACCCCGATTCCGGCCCCAGAATCTCGCCGGTCAGGCCCTCGGGGAGCTGCTCGTTCCCTCTTGCCTCCCCCGGCTCCTGAGCCTCCCCGCGTTCCGAGACTACGCGTCCATACCAAGGCTCTTCCACCACCTGCTCTCGAATTTGGCTCACGGCATTCGCAAGCCCTTCCAGAAAACTGCCTTTTTGCACCATGTTTTACGCTCCTTTCAAACACTCTTGCGTCGGAACAGTCCGACAAATCCCGCAGGCACAGACAGAATCGCGGGCAGCGGCAGGGGGATCGCCGTCAGGAACGCCAGAATCAGCGCCTTGATTTTCGCGCTCTCCCTGTCGTCGCCGTACCATTTCTGCTGCGCCAAAAATGCTATGTATCCGAGAACGCCGCCCGCAACGAGCGAGACGGGTAACAGGGCCATGCCGCTGAGCCAATCCGCCCCGCAAATCATCCAGTCCACGATGAAAAACAGGCTTGCCACTGCCGGGTGAATTCCGAACGTTTGAGCGAACCCGCCGCGCGCGGGTTCATGTTCATCCGAGCTGGCTATCGGTAACGGCATCTTCCGCCTCCAGTTCCACGGGGAAAACGGTTTCGTTCACCGGCCCAGGCGCTTGCGTGTCGTCTGCCTTGACAGCGCCGAAACGCCGTTCGCAGAAGGCCAGAATGGCGCGATGGCGACGGTCCTCGTAATCGGCGATGGAGCGCTGAAACAGCGCGCGCCATTCCTCAGGCGAGGTGGCTTCTTCAGGCGCGAGCGACGCGAGAATGCCGTCCGTCGTTAGCCAGACCATCTTCACGGCGAGCAGCGTGCAGGCGATGCGCGGCGCATTCTCGCGCAGCCAGCAGATTCCTTTCAAGATGTCGGCGAGAAGGCCCACCGCCACGCCGAGCACGATAGCTATCGGCAGCGTCATAACGATGCAGGCGGCCACGTCGAAGGCTAAAGACGGAGGCCCATGGGGGTCCCGCCTGCCTTCGTAGAAGAGAAACCAGAAGGCAGCGATATACAGGGCCACAAAAGCGCCGGAGCAGCCCCAGACCAGTTTTTGATGGCGTTCCCTGAATCGCGTCCACCGGGCGCGGAGCCAATCGCGAGCGGGTTGCAACTTGTAGTTCAAATGCCCGAGCATTAGCCCGGTCAGCTCCCAGAGCATCCCGATCAGCGCGCCGCCGTATTTCAGATAATCGCGTAGCAGCTCGCCAAACGTTATAGGTTTCGCCTCTTCGGTCGAAGCCGCTTCTAAATTGCTTGCAGTTGATGACATAAGTGATTTTTCCTTTCCCGCTTTCGTAAAGACACACTTCGAGCGCACGGCTCCCGCAGGAGCCTTTCGCATTGGCTTATGGCCGTTTTGGATTTCTAAGGAGACACGCGCAGCATCAGCCCCGGTCAACGCCGGGGCTTCGCTGCGGCGTGTACGTTATTTCATCTGGCCAGAACAATTGCGTTCAGCCGTATCCCGCTGCGCTTTAAACGTTTCGACATCGAGGCGGCGAAAGCGCCAAAGTTTAGGCGTGGGAGGGCCTTTATCGCCCTTCAGAATCTCGTTCTGCGCGAGGTGGCGAACCGTGCGCCGAGAAATCCCGAGAATACGTGCTACGTGATGGACGGATAGTGGTCTGTCGCCCGATGGCGGCAGACCGTTTTGGGTATTGGATCGCGGCATTTGCCTAGCCCTCCTTTGGCTGTTGGCCGAGAAACGCCGCGATCCAAATTCATACCCGTCGAGGAAACATGGCAGCTTCCCCAGACGACCGCCTGCGGCATGAATACGCATATCGAAACCATGGCTGAGCAGCAGGTGATTACTGTCTCGCCACCTCCCGCTATCTCGGTTTCGACAGGCACAATCTCGTCCTCCGGCCGTACAGCATACGGAGCGGCGGAAGAAGCTGCCGGAGCGAACCATGGGGCGAACCAGCACAGGAATATCGCGCCCAAGGCGCGATTCCGGCACAGATAGCGAGTGAGATGCACAACACGCGCCCCAACAGCTTCAGGAGCCGAAGCGCCAAAATTGCTGTTGGTCACGCCGCCATGCATGCCCTCAATGTAGCGCCGTTTTTCCTATAGCTCCAGCCGTTACTCCAAGGTTTGCGGCAATGTGCAGAATGCCGGTAGCTTTTCAGCGCTCATTCTGCCGGGTGCTTCGTTCAAGCGCGCTCCACGGGTCTCTCGCGTTTACTTCCATGGCATACGCAACGGCGCGGGTAGATTTCTGTGGGAAGTCCTTGAGTAGCTCCGGCGCGACCGCGCCATGTTGCACCGTTGCGGAAAGCAACCTTTCCGGCTCCGCGCCCAAGATGGTGTGATTGACCCAGAGTTCCGCCGCCAGCAGCTTCACCATGGAGCGCCGTAATCCTTCCGTCATTTCCGCTTCACGACGACGGCACATTTCCTCGAAACGTTCCGCGAGTGCATTCACCGGCAAATCCGCCTGCATGGACTCTTTCACAGCCGCCACCACCGCGCTACTGTCCACCGCTTTCGTAATAGCCTGTTTCTGTTCGCCGGATATCCGCGTGCGTCCTCTGAATTTCGTATAGGCCCCTGCTTGCTCCTGCCGCACCGCGCGCATGAATGCGGCCGCCAGCTCCAGCCGGGAAATCTCAACATCATCGGGAACGGACTCGGACAAGTGCGGGCCATAAGTTTGTTAAACACGGTGCGGCTCCACGCGGAAACCCACAGCGCAGAACCTACAGGCCCGCAATCGTTTATGGAAGTTAAGTATTTATGACAGCGCCGGAAGCCCGCCAGCTTTGGCCGGAATGCGTTAAATCCGACGCTCCTAAAGCCCTCAATGGGCTTTAGGAGCGTGATGAAGTCTTGGCCGCGTGCGCTTGGGGGATAGCCTGAAACCCGAAAATCATCCGGTCGGCATCCCGCACGAGGAAGCTTTGTAATTCGCTCATAAGCCGCCTCGAAAACTCGGTATCCCGAGCCGCCCATTCCAGCACCGCCGCACCGGCCAGCACCTTGCGGCGGGTATCGGCTTTTCGCTTGTCGGCGGCCAGCTTGTTGTGTTCTCTGCGGATGCGCGCGTTCATCGCGTTCCGCTTCTCCATGAGCTGCTTCAGTTTCGCTTGAGCCATAACGTATTGCCGTAAATCTACTGCTGTTTAAAGCATAAAAGGATTTTTCGTCCGTACAATTAAAATCGCTACGCGAAACGGTGCAGCTTGCCGCAAATGTGGGAGTGGAAAGAAAGACCGAAGGGCGCACTTATGCAAACTTCGTTTGCGTGCGTCGGGGACTTCGCCCCCAAGCCCCCACAGGAGAGCCGACCCGCTCCCCTCGACCCCTTCCCAACCGTGCGCCGGTTGGATGCCGTAAGCGTATCTCCGCTTAACCACTCAGGGGGGCGTGACCCCGCCCCCTGCTACCCCTCCCAACCGTGCGCCGATTGGATACGCGGCAGGGCTTGCGCGCCCATGCACCACGCCGGGGGGCGCTGCCCCCTGCGACCCTCAAAATCTGGTGGACGTTTTGCCGCTTGCCCACTACATCTATTCGCGAGTGCGGTTCTTACGGAGTCGGCGTCATGACCACCGCGAGTTGGTATCACTGTAGCGTCAAGCCGGTCAGCCGTTCGGCAGGCCGCTCCGTTGTCGCTGCTGCGGCGTACCGCTTGGGCGAGTGCCTGCACGATGAACTCTACGCCAAGACGCACGACTACACGCGGCGCAGGGGCGTTGAAGCCACGTTCACCATAACCCCCGCCGACGCGCCGGAATGGGCGCATACTCCCGAGCCGTTGTGGAACGCGGCCGAACGCGCGGAGACACGCAAGAACAGCACCCTCGCGCGCGAGGTGGAGTTGGCGTTGCCTGCATTCCTTGAACCCGCCGACCGGCAGCGCATTGCGGAGCGATTTGCGGCGGAGCTGGTCGAGCGCTACCGCGTCGCTGTATCCGTGGCGATTCACGAACCCGGCAAGGGTGATGATCGCAATTATCACGCGCATATTCTGTTCACCACGCGCGAGATGACCCCGGACGGACTCGGCAAGAAAACCCGCGTCCTTGATGACCGCAAGACCGGCCCGCAGGAAGTGGTGAAGCTCCGCGAGCTGGCGGCCGACATCATCAATGAGCATCTGGCGGCCGCAGGCTCCGACATCCGGGTTGACCATCGCAGTTTTCAGGAGCGCGGCATCGAGCAGGAGCCGACCACGCATCTAGGCCCGGCCGCAAGCGAGATGGAGCGGCGCGGGGAGCCGAGCGACCGGGGCGACATGAACCGTGAGGCGCAGCAGGGAAACACGGCGGCGGCGGATCATGCTGCCGAGCTGGCAGCGCTCGATGCCGCCATTGAAACCGAGCGCGAGCGTATCAGCTCTCCACCCCTCGATGCGAACGACGCGCGGGAGCGTATGCAGGACGCCGCCGCCCCCTTCCGCGAGGCGATAGAGATACATGGCGCTATCCCCAACATCGAAGCGGACGGGCTGAGCTGGTGGCAGCGCCTCGGGATGCGTGTGGCCGAAAAGGCGCGCAGCTTCGCCCTTTCGCTCGCCCAGAAAGCCCGTTTGCTCTGGCAATCCCGCGAGCAGGATCGCAGCCGCGAACCCGGGCAACACGAATGGGAGCCTGACCTATGAGCAAAGAAGAACCGTTCGGCGGCCGTCTATGGACTGGCAACCGCACCAAGGAGAGCGCCGTACCGGCTGAAAAGGTGCTGCCGCTCAAAGCCGCCGCCATCCCCAAACCCGCGCAGGGCGACCGGGAGTATAAGGCATTCGAGACGCGGGACCATGCGGCCTGCATTGATATCAAGTGCGCCACGGGGCCATCGCACTACCCGGCCTACAGCTCGCTCCTGAACGTAATCTATGACCACCATTTCGGGAAAGCGTTCACGATGGTCTATTCCTTCATGCTGGTGGAAATTACCGGCAGCAACTTAAGCCCGATCGTTCACGCCATCAGCTTCCGCAACTGCGAGCGCATCACGGAATTTCACACGAAATTGCATGACCGGCCCGCGCAAAGCGAGCCCATCGTGGAATCGGTACGAATCACCGCCGCCATCAAGGAAACGAGCGGACGGGAAATAGCGGTACCCGAAAGGGCGTGAGCGCGGGCAAGAAGTTGAGATTCTTACGGCGGCAGAGAGCTGAAGTGAAGCCGTTTACGGTTGAACCGCAGAGAACTGGAATGTTCGCGGGGTGTCGAAAAAATCTGTCGGCGGGTACTCAAAAACCGCGTTCTTGTTGTACAGACCAAACTTGTCCCGCATGGATTCTGACGGGATGCAGGCCCGTTTCCAGCCCAGCACTTCGATGCAATATTTCACGGCTTCTTCCGGGGCCATGTCCATAAAAAATCCCCTACGCTTTGCCGGTCAGCGTAGAGGAGTAGAAAAGCCCCGTCAAGCAAATGGAGGCACGGGCGGGCTTGATTCACTGATAGCTATAACTGACTGCGCGGAACGTGCCATCGTTATAGCGAAAGAAGCTGTGAACGTCGCTGTTTCCAATGAACATGAAACCACCGAAAGTGCCGAGAGGGTTATTTAGGCCCGTCGCATATGCGACGGTATAGCTGGTGCTGGGCGGGCCTGAGAGCCGCCACCTCTCCCTCTTCACGCGGAGCGATGCAGGCGGCCCGCGCTAGAGGTTCAGGTCTTTTTCTTCGCCACTTTCTTGCGCGGTTCCACGGGGCGCGGCCCTGTTATCAGTCCCGACCGCAGAACGTCATTGATGGCGCTCAGGGGAATGAGGTAGCGCTTGCCCATCTTCGTGCGCGGAAAACGTCCCTCGCGGACATAACGCCGCATCGTGTCGAGTGCAACGTGCAGGCGCTTCGCCGCCTCTTCCTGTGTCAGCCAAGTTTCTTCCAAAAAAAATTGTACCGCAAACGCTAGAGAACAAAGGGCTTATACGTGACTTAACACGTTAACACATTACGTTCATATAGTTTTCACTTGATAATACAGTGTGTTGGCGTGATAATACGAGAGCCGGTCCTGCGGGGTTGCAGCCCCGTAAATTCAAAACCGGCCCTCTCCACTACACAATGAATCTTCTCAAAATCGCTATCGCCATGGCGCTGCTGGTATCGGCAGCGTTCGGACAAATCCTCGCGCCGCAAGGCCGCCTGACGCTCACCAGCAACACGCCGGTCATGACAATGGACGCCACGAACGTCAGCTCCGTCTATTACGCGCCGTATGTAGGAAACAATATCCCGATTTACAACGGCACGAGCATGCAGTCCAACACGTTCAGTCAATTGACGATGACGCTCACTTCCAGTCAGACGAACGGCAGTATCTATGACCTGTTCGTCTTCCTGAACTCCGGCACTGTCACCATCGGCGCAGGCCCCGCATGGTCCGGGGTCAACCCCCTTACCTCGCGGGGTACGGGGGCGGGGACGACGGAACTTGAGCAGAAAAGCGGCATCTGGGTAAACAAGAACACCATCACGCTTATCAATAACAGCACCAGCTATAGCAGCATCCCCGCAGATGAGGCTACCTATGTCGGCTCCGTCTACATGACCGCCAACGGCGAAACGGGAGTGCAATTCGCGCCCGCCGCCGCAGCCGGTGGCAGCGGCACCGTTATAGGTCTATGGAACGGCTATAACCGCGTCCGAGTAACAAGCAGTTCTTCCGACAGCACGTCCACGTGGACTTACTCAGGCGCATGGCGCGATGCTAACAACAGTGCAAGCAACAGCATCAAGTGGCTCGATGGACTAGGGCAGACCTCAATATCGGCTGCCTACGATGTGTTGGGAAACAATAGCAGCGCCAGCGGCTCGACAAATATCGGAGTTGGAATCAATGCCATCACAACCCCGGCAATTAATCCGCAGGTGACCAACACTACCGCGCTATTCACGATGCACGGAGCAACCATGTCTCCCCCGATTCTTGGTCTCAACATTACAAACGCGATAGAGCGCGCTACGGCTGGTACTGAAACCTTCTATGGTGGATCGTTATTGACACTGGAAACAGAGTACTAAGCGAATTGGAAATGTGACCTGAGAACACAATATGAACACTCTCAAATTCGCAGCAGCATTGCTACCGACGGCATCCGCAGCGCTCGGGCGGATCATCGCTCTTCCAAACTTTCTAAAGAAAAGCCTTCTCCCGACCGCTCTTCTCGGCGCGCTATCGCTCGCGCCACACGCCCAAGCCTGCCTGTGGACGATATACCAAGAAACAGAATCCACGTATATGGGCAGCCTTGACCCATGCAGCACGACGATCAGCGCTTTAAAAGCTCCTTATGTGTCCAATTATTCAGGCGACTATATCGCGATAGATGAAAGCCAGGCAGATTCTCTTGGGGTGCGAACCACCACCGTTCCCTCGGGCACCAACTTCTGGATTCGTGTTGTTGCGTGCCCAAGCGCCAACGCCAGTACATGCGGCAACCTCACCTATCCTCACGACGGCGAGACGGTGCTTTACGCATCACTCACTCAGCTTTGTATGAACTCTTCGGTCGTGACGACGCTGGGGGCGCAGGCGGCTTGTCAAACTGGAGCTAGTCCCCCGCCGCAAGGCCGTCTGACACTCAGCAGCAACACGCCGGTCATGACATCGGATATGGTCAATGCGGGCAGCGTTTACTACACGCCTTATGTCGGGAATCAGATACCAATTTATGATGCGTGTTGCAGCGCCTTCAGCAACTATACCTTCAGCCAGTTGACGATGACGCTCAACAGCTCCAATCAAACGAGCACCAATATCTATGACTTGTACGTTTTTGTGGACACAACCAACTCCGGCAGCGTGACCATCGGCGCGGGGCCAGCGTGGTACAGCTCGGCCTCGCGTTGCATGACCTCGTGCTCGACTGACGTGACCCAGTTAACGGACATGACCTATTCGAGCGGCTTCTGGGTGAATGCGAACACTATTACGCTCACCAACGACGCAACCACCTATTACGTTCCCGCCAGTGCGGCTACTTACGTTGGCTCCGTGTACATGACCGCCAGCGGCGCAACGAGCGTCCAATTCGAGCCCGCCGCCGCAGCCGGTGGCAGCGGAACCGTTGTAGGTCTATGGAACGCCTATAACCGCGTCCGAGTAACAAGCAGTTCCTCCGACAGCACGTCCACATGGACTTACTCAGGCGCATGGCGAGATGCTAACAACAGTGCAAGCAACAGCATCAAGTGGCTCGATGGACTGGGGCAGACCTCAATATCGGCTGCCTACGATGCGTTGGGGAACAATAGCAGCGCCAGCGGCTCGACAAATATCGGAGTTGGAATCAATGCCATCGCAACCCCGGCAATCTATTCGCAGGTGACCAACACTACCGCGCTATTCACAATGCACGGAGCAACCATGTCTCCCCCGATTCTTGGTCTCAACATTACAAACGCGATAGAGCGCGCTACGGCTGGTACTGAAACCTTTTATGGTGGAAATCTATTGACACTGAAAACAGAGTACTAATCGCAAACAGTACGGTTTTTCGAGAATTTCAACAGAGAGGGGCCAAAAGGCCCCTCTTTATGCAGACGAAAGGGGACAGCGGTTCAGGTGACGATAATAACCAGAATGCTCGGCGCGGGCGGCATCACTGCACCAGTGCATGCCGCAGCGCAGTCCCAAGCCTTTCCGAATAGCGGCGGCTTCCCTCGGGCGTCAAATGCACATCGTCGCCAAGGTCCGCAGGATTAATCGCGTCGACGATCGGCAGCGGGACGACTATATCAGGGTGAGCGCTGAGAAACTGCCGTATGGTGCTTTCGAGCCTTTCCGTATCTCCACTAGGCCCGCATTTCACCGGCCCGAGTACGAGTAGCAGGCCCGCCCGATGCCGCGCGGCAATCTCGTACATCTTCTGCAGGCGAGCTGTTACCAACTTGTCATCATAGTTGGGCAACACGCATGCGTAAGGCACGAAATTCTGGTGACGGTTAATTTGCATCCAGCCAAGAGCTCCTGTTAGGTCCTCGGACTCCTCGCGTGGAGCCTTTGAGAGTACTGGGCCGGATTCTCCAACAGAAGCCCCATCAAGCCACAGCCTTCCGCCCGTGTCCCTGCCATAGAAAACCGTATTGGTGACAAGCGCCCGAAGTCTAAGCGAAGGCAGCGCCCACACCCATGGAAACTGCACGTAGTTGCGCCGAATGTCTTCGCCGAACCCTTCGGAGTTCATTCCGATAGCAAACGGCGATACCATCAGCAGCAGGTATTTCGCATCCGGGTGTGCTTGCAGCGCCGCTTCCGCCGTGCTTTCATGTCCGGTGAATTGCGCAGGCATCGTCATACTGAGATTCAGCAACCTGAGACTCGCAGGCAAATAGTTGTTAACAATTCTCGGCTGCACGCCAACCAGCCCCGTACTATCGCCTACCTGAAGGATGGAACCCGGCAGGGGCATGATGCTGTGCAGCTTGATGGCACTGTTAACCCTTTCCGAACGGACAGGCTTCCGGTATGCCATGTGCAGCAGCGGGCTTTTCATGAATGCGGGTTCGTTCACGAGGGCGGCACATAACAGTTCCACCACGACGATGCAGATGACGGCGGCGCACAGCGGCGCGAATACCTTAAAACCGGAAATAAATGAATTCATGGCTGTCGCGTGCTCCGAACATCACAATCACGTAGAAAACGAGGACGTATAACAAGGTCTTGCCAGCAGGCGGCAGATGCGGCCACAGGTCAATGAATTCACGGTTTTTGCGGTATCCAAGCCAATCCGTCAGAGCCAGCGGCAGCGTAAAAAGGCAGAGGCCGTAAGCCAGTGCCGCAAAACTGACGGTCGGGGCGGCGGCATGCGCCGGAAAGAACACGTCACCGAAGGTTTCATTGCTGCCTAAGTAAAACAACACCCAGCCCGCCACGGTCAGCCCGAAGAAGCAAATCGCCGCCATCACCTTTCCGGTATTTCCCAGAGCCCTTGTAAGCCATGCATCCAGCGGATAGAGGCGGTAAAGCACCAGCAGCAGGCCGTGATACAGGCCCCAAGCAATGAAGAACCACCCGGCTCCATGCCACAGGCCCGCGAGCAGCATCGTGACCAGCACGTTCCGCATGGTACGCAACGCCCCATGCCGGTTGCCGCCGAGCGGAATATACACATACTCGCGTATCCAGCTGGAAAGCGAGATATGCCAACGCTGCCAGAACTCGCCGGGGCTGCGCGAAAAATACGGCGTCAGGAAATTGCGGCGCAGCCGCACGCCGAATAGCCGCGCGCATCCGCGCGCGATATCGGTGTACCCGGAGAAATCCGCATAGATTTGCACGGTGAACGCCAGCGCCAGCACAACCCCGGCCCCACGTACTGTCATATTGCCCCTGCACAGTTCCACGAGATTTCCCATGTTGTCGGCCACGACAACCTTTTTCAGCAGCCCCCATAGCACCATGAACACACCCCATTCCATCGCCCGGAGATTCACGCGCTTGCGCGGGTGCGTCAGTTGCGGGAGCAGATGACCGGCCCGCTCTATCGGCCCGGCGAATAGCTGCGGGAAAAAGGCGACGAACGCCCAGTAATCCCAAATGCGCCGGTGCGCCCGCAGCTTGCGGCGGTAAATGTCGATGATGTAGGCGAGGCTTTGGAACGTATAGAACGAAATCCCGGGAGGAAGCGGCACGTCCAGCACCGGCAGTTTCCACGCTAGGCCCCCCGCCGTCATGAGCCCGTTCAGATTTGCAAAGAGCCAGCCGCTGTATTTGAACGTGCCGAGCAGCCCCAAGTTGAATACGAGGCTTGCGACCAAAAAGCGTTGACGCGCACGAGGGTTTTCCGTGCCGTCCATCCCCAGGCCGAGCAGGAAATCCGTTGTCGATGATGCGAACAGCAGCAGCGCAATCCAAGGCCTGCCCCACGCATAGAACACATAGCCGCTTATCGTAAGCAACACGGGACGCAGCCACGTGAGCCGTAACAGCAGATAAAGCGCCCATGTTATCGGCAGGAAGACAAAAAGAAAGTCATACGAGTTGAACAGCATGCGGGCCTTCGAAGTGCTGGCCGCAGGAATACGCCATCAGTCGAGCGACTTCAAGCTTTCACGCTTCAGGACCTGAGGTCGAGTCGAAACACTTGCCCCCGCGCCCTCGACCCGAAACGGGTCTGTACAAATCTAAACCAACGTTTAAGACCCTGCTCTGCTGTGCATAAATCAAGATTTATGCACGGAAGATAACCACTTTGTTTGGCCGGGCGGCTTTCTGTGCAAAAGATACGCGCAGAAGACGACTAGTCCCCCGAGGGAATAAGTTCATCTATAAACGGAAAATCGCCAGCGCAGCGTTTAACAGCATCGAGAATGAAATCGTCTTCATCGTGCTTAGCGATGCACAAGTAGTAGTTTTTTCCATCGTGAGGAACATAGACGATCCAGTCGCCAGTCCCCTTACCAGAGAGCCTGTCCAGCACCCCGTGCGCCCCGTAGACGAACTCTTGAGCCAACTCTCTGGAGAAATCTTCTGCGACCTTCGCGTCGAACGGAATTTCTTGGTAGCGTTTGGCGATGCGCGATATCATCTCAGATGCCTTGCCCGATTTGGGATCATCGAGCTTCCAAGCCAGCTTCGCATTCACCCCCAAATGCTCGTAGCCCGGCACAAAAAAATGCTTGTGCATCAGCCCCGACAACCGTCCGCTTGCACGGAATGGAGCGGCTGGCTTCGTGCTGCCTTGCCCTGTTCCCATCCCTTCTAGTTCCATGATTTCGCGTTCCACAAACTGGAATGGGTGATTGAGACCGCCATATGCAGGCATGTGGGCGAGTTGAGAAAAAAGGATCTGGGAACACCGCTCTGCTGGTAATCCACGCAGGGCAAAGCTTTGTCGGATGAAACTTTCAAACTCTTCGATTGTCATGTGGCGCAGCCTATGTCGTGGCCTGTCAGGCGTGCTGGTTATTTTTCAGCTCGGCGAACGGGACGCAGACCCGGCCCTCCTCCCCGAGCAGCCGGACCCGCTGTTTAAGAAATTCCGGCAAAGTCATGGCTTCGCTGAGGACCATCAGCAGGTCGTGACCGTTCATCACGAAGAAGGACGGCGCTTTCCCGCGCGTGATCGCCTCCCTTGCCGGGCCACTGATATCGTTGAGCGCGATGAACAAGCCACGCGTGAAAGTCGATTTGCCCTCGATTTTCCCCCGGAAAACCAGCAAATCAGCTTCAGGCAAAGGGTCTTTCTCCCATTTCGATTCCATCAAGTAGACGTGTGTATCGAAAACGAAAGAGCCGTCAATCTGCTCGCCAATAACCCTGAACGGTAGTCGCGGACTCAGTTCAAAGGCCGCGAACAAGCGATTCAGCAGCCCTTCCATGGTGAGCCCGGCTTTGTTTCTGTCGCGCTCGGCAGCCAGCCTGAAGAATTCCGCCTTCAGTTCGGCGAGGGCCTGAGATCGCTGTTGCGCCGCCGTGGGCGCGGCCGACGCGGGTTCTTCATTCGCCGTTGAAACCGGGTCGCTCTGGAGAAGCCGCGCGACGATACGTCTGCATTCACTCGCAAGTGCCGTCTCCCGAGCGCCGGAGAATCCGTAATCGAGCATCTCATTCATCAGCTTTCCGACAGTGGCGTCGCCCTCCACCTGCCAGAGCTTTCGCAGCCGATTTGCCTTCGAGCCGCTGCCGTAGTCATAACGCGAGTCATAGATATTGAGGCCGGAATAATCAGTGATGAACTCGGCGAAGGTGCGGTTGGAGAAATCCAGCACGTAGCCGGTTTCCATCCCGAGCAGCTTTTCGAGCTTACGCTTTTCCGTATGGTTCAGGGTTGACAATCAAATCCCCACCTTTCCGTATTCGTCGAGCGAGGCCACGTCCGCGCGCCGGTCATAGAGCTGCGTGGTGCGCGTATCGGCGTGGTTCGCCATCTCGCGCGCTTTACCCAGCGATCCGCCGTTTCTCAGGTAATCCGTCAGGGCGGTCGCGCGCATCGAATGGTTCCCGATTTTCGTCTTGATGCCCGCGCGCCTCGCATAACGCTCTATCATTCGGTAGGCATCCTGTTGAGTCATACGATGCGGAGTGCCGGTCGAGCGCCCCGTCGTGCGGAACAGCGAACCGTTCGGATCGTCCGCAATTCCTGCCGCCGCAATATATTCATCCATGTACGCTTCCAGCTTCGGCACGCACGGCGCTTCGTGCTCCTTGCCGCCTTTCTCGTGCAGCCTGACCCATCCGCGCCGTCCCTGACTAAAGTAATCGCAGACGTTCATCTGCACGACTGCTCCCACACGCGCGAAGGTATAAATCATCGTGCCTATGAGTGCCCGGTCGCGCAACCCCGTGGGCGTGCTGGTATCAATCACCGCGATCAGCGCCCGCGCTTCGTCGCGGTCGAGCACCGGCGTCTTGCCTTTCTTCTGGGAGTATTTCGGGCCGCGCACCGCATGCGCGGGGTTGGTGTCGAGCGCCTGCCCGACCACGAGCCAATCGAACAGCATGCGCAGCGCCGCGAGATGCTGTTTCACGGTCGGCTTGGAAAGCCCCTGCCCTTCGGGTTCCGGCAGTCCGAGCTTTTCGATATAGGCGGCGACGTGCGACGGTTTCACGCGGGCTAGGTCGAGGCCCCTGCCCTCGCACCAGTCCGAAAACCGGCACGCCGCCTTGTAGTACGCGCGCCGCGTGTTCCGATTGCGAATATGCGCGGTGAAGAATCCAAAGAACCGCTCGGCCGTTTCCTCATCCGGAAGAAACACGGCCGGGGGCTTCGCGGCGAGTCCCGCGAGCGCTCGGGGCTCTCCGGTCGGGATGATTTCAATGGCGCTCATTTATCCCCGGCCTTTTCGTTCCAACGTTTCAGGTCGTCTATGGCTTCGCGAGGGGTAAGACCGGCTTCAAAATCCTCTTGCCAGCAACTGCCAATGAGCATTTCGGGGTCGGTAGGAAATCCCTTCACGCCCTGTTCCGTACCGATTCGGTTAAACTCCACCATCCACGCCCGTTCGGCATCGTTCCCATTGCCCATACTGGTTCCACCATGAATACGTGTGATAATGTCCTTTATCACACGTTACTACATAAATGCAGTAAAATGTTTTAGAGCCTGCGAAGAACCGTTAAGGTGAATACTGGCTTATCGTTCATGAAAGGTGACAGGTGAAAGCACGATTCGAGGGCGCGGATGGGCGGCGAACGCTGGTTGAGGCGTTGCGCGACCAGAAAATCGTTGCTGGCAACGACGCTCTCGCTTCCAAAATCGCCGACATCGCCGAACTGAGGGAAGTTCCGGCGGGCGCAGCGATCATTGAGCAGGGCGGAGCCGACAATGACGTTTATCTCATTGTGACGGGCGCTTTTGATGTTCTCGTTAAAGGACGGAGGATCGCGCGGCGCTTTGCTAATGATCACATCGGAGAGATGGCTGCCATACAGCCGACCCAGAGACGCTCCGCCACCGTTCTTGCCATCGAACTCTCGGTTGTTTGCAAACTGACGGAGCCGCAATTAAGCGGCCTTGCGCGCGAACACCCAGATATCTGGCGGTACTTCGCTAAGGAGCTGGCGCGCCGACTGGACCAACGCAATGCGCTGGTGACGACCACCCGCGAAAAAATCCGGGTATTCATTATTTCCTCAGCTGAGGCGCTCCCCATCGCCCGCGCTATTGAGAATGCTTTTGACCACGACCCATTCACGGTAAAGACGTGGACGGACGGAGTGTTCCGGGCCTCGTGGTACCCCGTGGAGAGCCTAGAGCGCGAACTCGATCATTCGGACTTTGCCATAGCGATTGCGCAACCGGATGACCTGACCACGAGTCGAGGGATCGCCTCGCCGTCCGCGCGCGACAACGTCATATTCGAACTGGGATTGTTCATTGGTAGAATCGGCCGGAAGCGTTCGTTTCTGGTGGAGCCTCGGGGAGAGGAGTTAAAACTCCCGTCCGACCTGACAGGCATCACAGCCATCACTTATAAATACGATCCAAGCGACCTCGGCGCTTCAATGGGTCCCGCGTGCAACCGCATCCGAGATATCATCGCAGACCTCGGCCCAAACAATTAGTTACAACTATGGGACTAAAGGACGAGATTCAGCAACAGGTAAAAGCAACGTTCCAGACGGATTGGAGCACGCGAGCGGGCACGGTAGTTCCTTCGGACGACAGCATCAAATTAAGCAATGATGCAGTCGAGTTAGAAGCAACGGTCCTCTATGCCGATATGGCCGACTCGACCAAATTGGTTGACGGCTATAAGAATTGGTTCGCTGCGGCAATCTACAAAACCTTTCTCTTCAGTGCTGCCAAAATCATACGGGCGGAAGGCGGCACGATAACGGCATACGACGGCGACCGCATCATGGCCGTATTCATCGGCGGCTCGAAAAATACAGCGGCAGTCCGGGCCGGTATGAAGATTAAGTGGGCGGTTGACGAAATAATCAATCCCGCCCGTCTAGCGAAATTTGCGAACAATCAATATATTGTCAAGCACGTAGTCGGCATCGACACTAGCAAGCTCTATGTAGCACGGACGGGCGTTCGCGGGGCAAATGATCTGGTATGGGTCGGACGTGCCGCGAACTATGCCGCGAAACTTTCAACGCTGCCCGAATCCTATACATACATCACTAAAGCGGTGTATGACGTAATGATTGATGAAGTAAAGCTTAGTAACGGCACCAACATGTGGACTCCCGTCTTATGGAACAATTTTGATAATAGTACTATCTACCGTTCCCACTGGCGTGTGCCGCTTATTTAGACGATGCGAACGCACAAAATCACTCTGCCGCCCGAAGTACCGCTCCGTTCAGTTTCCGCCTTCGCTCGCCTTTTCCAATTTGAAACATGGCTCCGTGAGATGGTCTATCTGGAGACGAAAGCCCATCTCGGAGCGAGCTGGTGGAGTGGGGCGGAGCAGGCGTTCAATCGCAGCGGCGCACCGGGTATCCCGGCAGAGAAATCCCTCACTCGGGACAAGAAACACCCTCACATGTCCACGCCCGAGAACGATCCGCTATGGTTCCTTTCGTTCGATTCTCTGCTCAAGATCATCTTCGATGAAGCGCTATGGCCGCTGTTTTCGACGTATCTCACGACCAAAGAGCTTCTGCAGGCGCGATTCACTGAGATCGCCCCCATTCGAAACCGCATCGGGCACAACCGGACGCTACACGGAGACGACATGGATCGGTTGCGGCAGATGCTCCGGGATCTCGATCAGGGTTTTTGGCGATTCTGCACGTCCTTTAATGACCGCTTCCCCTTTGTCGGGGAGCGGAGGACCGATCCCGTATATCAGCACTTCCGCGACCGGATGGCTTTTGACTATGCGGAAGTCGAGCCTAACAAATGGGCATTGGTGGGCTCTTCGCTCGGCATGAGTCAGACTGTGAGCGTCGAATATTCTTACCGCCCCAGCGCCATCGTAACGGAGGGTTTCCCCGAGAAAGGCCGCCTGTATCATTTCAATTTCTCTCAGACGGCTTCGAGCAACCGGCATCTGGATTATCTGAGAATCATCGATGCGTCTTCGAATAGCCATCCGATGCTGGTATACATCATTCTGGATTCGTTTCAGCAGAAGCTGGAGGTCACGGTGCCCGCGCTATATCCCACGGAGGAAATTATCAAAACGGCCGAACATTTCTTTACCCTTTGCGGGAACTATTTCACATACTCCTTCAGGGAACAAATCGAAAAGCAAAATCCGTTGCCGGACACCGATCCCGAAATATTCGAGCAATATGACGCTGTAAATCGGGCCTTCGCGGACTTCGCGGCGCGCTGGCCGCACTACGTTATCCCGCCTGGTAATCCGTTCGCTTTTCTTGGTCCGGATTGCCCGTGCAGTTTTTTCGAGGCTTAGGAAGGTTGCGGCATGCTGCCAGCCACGCAGAAAGAGATCGATCACGTCACGGGATATATGGGCTCGCAGGCTCCTGACCTGACTGTGGAGTTTATCCAGAAAGTTTACTCGGAGAACGTATTGCACGTGCGGCATGACGTGTGGGATGTCCATACAAACGTGGATCGTTGATGGATTATCACCGAGCCGATGAACCTCTATGCGCAGGAGCAATTCCCGAACATGGATCTTGCTCTCACCTTTCATATCGGCCTGTGTCTGCGCATTCCGCGAGGCCAGCGGCAGAAGCTGACCGATATCCCTGTGGAGCCTTTTGCCGCCTGCTTTCGCTGCCTTCAGGATGCTTCCGACGCGCTCGCTCAGGCCCAAGAAGTAGCCGATTATCAGTCTATCGGCGTGCGCTGCCGCGAGGCGTTGCTGACGTTCATCGACATTACGCAGGGCGTCATGCCTTGGCAGGGAACAGAGAATCCGCCGAAGAAAGCGGACCTAAAGGCATGGTCCGATCACATTTGCACCGTTGCTCTGGCGGGTGACACGCACAAATATCGGCGGGGTCTCTTCAAGACGCTTCTGGAATCGGCATGGGAATTCGCAAATTGGCTGACTCACACCAAATCCTCGAATTGGTACGATGCCGAAGCATCGATCTCAGTTACGGAGAATGCGATTGGCCTTTGTATTTCGGCGGTGATTCGGCATGTGCGGGGCGTCCCTGAACACTGCCCTTCCTGTGGGTCGCAACGTTTATCGCCGGAACGTGGCTATCACACAGATTTCCCGGAAATCGAGTGGGAGCGCCCAACGTGCGACAAATGCGGATGGACCGGCGAGCCGGTTCCGATTAACGCGATAGATGAGCCGGGAGGCCACGAATCTACTCCGCCCGAGGGAGAGTGCATTATTCCAACCATCCCACTGCGGCGATTGAAACGTCCGAGCGAAAGAAGCGAATAACGCTTCATCCCTACCCTTGCCTTGAGATAGTGCGGCGGCTATACGCTTCTCATGCCCGCTCTCCCGTATCTGACCGATCCGCTGCTCCTCGCCGCCGTGGCAGTGCTCCTCGCCGCCCCGGCCGTGTTTCTGTTTGTCAGAGGCCGCAAACCGTGGCTTGCACGTGTGCGCCGCAAACCGCTCCTCACCGCCAACGAATCCGAATTCTTGCACCGGCTCCAGCGCGCCCTCCCCGGCTTTCATGTCTTCCCGCAAGTGTCGTTTGCTGCATTCCTGACCGACGACGGCCAGCTCTCCCGCAAAGCGCAATGGGCCGTCCGCGCCAAGTTCGACCGGAAGATCGCGGATTTCGTCATCTGCGAGCGCGGCACCCTTAAA
>Ga0206965_10053_pt1 | contig 34713 bp, 30 predicted proteins | sample Alteio_BWOrgHeat_26_FD_152973 | JGI IMG/M metagenome (GOLD analysis project Ga0206965, IMG submission 152973) | Enriched cells from forest soil in Barre Woods Harvard Forest LTER site, Petersham, Massachusetts, United States -... | ecosystem: Environmental > Terrestrial > Soil > Temperate forest >...
TTGCACTATTAAAATTCATATCGGTATCGCCCCCCCAGCCGCCCGGGGTTGCATCGCCTAAAACGCTCCATTGTGGTGTAAAAGTTATGGTATTATTATTGGTATTAACCGTCACGATAAATGCGGCATCAGCCGGTGCTGTTAAATTTGGCCCGGTCGGACTTATCGTTCCGGCGGATGATCCCGCTCCATAATTAATCCCATTGAAGCTTCTCACTGACGTAATTTTAAAAGTTAAATCTGAACCCGTGAAATTAATGAGTCCGGTATAAACGCCATTTCCGGATGCTGATACCAAACTATCTGCAATATTTGGCGACCAACCCTGGTATGCTCCGGGTACATAAACAGAAACAGCGGCCGAATAAGGCGTAACCGTTAGGGTAACTACGTTTGAATAAATCTGCGCGATCTTTGTTGAGATGGACTGCATTAAACGAACCTGTACTTGAGAAGAAACATAGGGTTTTAAGTGCAGTTTTAATAAAATGGCATTGAAACCATCGGTAGTATAAGCCTGGCTTGCCTGATTCGCTGTTAAGGTAACTGACTGCATTTTGGAAGACCAATTGTCTCCGGCAGAGTCTATTTGCAATGTGCTGGTCACAGCGGCGGTATAGCCATAGTTTGCTTTTGTAAAACTGAAGCTAACAATCGTATCCGTTGAATTAATATTGTCCTTATTTAAAACCAACGCTTGTGTACTGGCTGTAAGCGTACCTGCTTTTCCTCCCGTGGCTGTTAATATCGAATCATTCTTGTTGCACGATGTTAAAATCACCAGCCCTATACTGCTTAAGGCTAAGATTCTTATTAATATTTTTTTCATTTTCTATAATTTTTTAAATTAAACACACTTAATATCAAAGGGGTTAACTCGTATCTTTTAGCGGCTAATAGCCCGTATTTTGTGTCAGATTGTTATTAGATGTTATATCATTAGATGGTATTGGATACAGGTTACGGAAGGATTCGACGCCCTTTCCCGCTGAAACGCCACCTTTAAATGCCCACAAATAAGTATCGGGGGTAAACAGATTATAGCGTATCAGATCAGTGCGGCGGGTTGCTTCCCAATACATTTCTCTGCCGCGCTCGTTTAATATATCGCCCAGGCTTATCGCGTTTGCCGAAGTGGCGCCGGCGCGCGCACGTACCAGATTGTAATAAGTCAGCCCTGTTCCCGTATTTGTTCCGGCGCGTAAAGATGCTTCTGCATAAATCAGGTAAATTTCACCCAAACGAAACAATGGAAAATCTGTACTGCAATAAACACCATTAGCCGAAGGCGGGGTAACCCCTGCGGAGGTAACATTTTTCCACTTGGTTGTTGCATATCCGCTTGTAAATGATTGTAGCGTATCCATGTTTAACGTATGACCTGTTGAATAGAAAAGATTGCGGGAATCTGTAGTTTCGGTGCTGCCTGTAAATAAGGTTGGCAATGCTTGTGTAGCGCGGTTACCCGCCCAACCGCCATCCGGCACACCAAATGCAGCTGCATCCATTGCAGCGCTGATAGAACTATTAATAATAAAGGTAGTTCCGCCGTTATTCTGACTATTTACACCATCGTAATTAATGGACAATATAACTTCCGGATTATTCAGATTATTATCCGCAAGAAACAGGTTTTGGTAATTTGGCATTAGTGTATACCCCGCATCAATTACTTTTTGCGCATAAGTCATCGCATCAGTATACCTTCCTTTACCGGTTCCTAAATATACCTCTGCATTAAGAAACATACGGGCTTGCAAAGCCCAGTCCGCGGCTTCATCCGCCCGTCCGTATTCGTTTTTATGGGGTGCGGCCAGTAACGGATCAATCGCCTTTAATTCTGCTTCTATATAGGCAAATAAGGCTGCCCTGCTGATCTGTTTTGGGCTCGTACCACCAATGGGAGAGTTTTCATCAACAAATGGCGGGTTACCAAACATATCCATCAGCACCCAATATTGATAAGCACGTAAAAACCTCGCTTCGGCCCTGTAATAACGTATATTGGTTTGATCATCGCTTGAAAAACCTTTAATGGCCGCATCGCTGCTTTGGGCTATAAAGGCGTTTGCTACTGTAATCTGGTAAATACTGCGTACATATAAACCCAGCAAAATCACATTTGAAGAACTCCAGTTCATGTTATGAAAATCCTGTATGCCGGGATCGTTCCATATACATGCAGCTTCATCTGTCGGCAATTCTTCGGCATTCCAGTATAGACGCAGGAAATCGGATGTACCTGCATCAATACCAGCCAGATCTGAATTACCCACACCTGTGCTGCTTGTTAATGAATAAGCGCCGTAAACTTTGGCAAGTAACAACTTGTATCCTGCCGCTGAATTAAGCGCTGTAGATGCTGTAATTGAGTTTAATGGCAGGCGATTAAGGTCCTTATTGCAGGATACCAAGCCCAGCGTTATCAACGCCGTTATGCAGAAAACTTTAAAATTGTAATTTTTCATCTCTGTTATCTTTAAAATTTTTTCTTATTTAACACCGAGGTTTAAACCTAATGTGTACGTACGCGGTCTTGCATAAAAGGCATTATCTATACCGGAATATATTTCCGGATCAACACCAGTATACTTGGTGATTGTAAACACGTTCTGGCAATTGGCATTAATATGAAGTATAAAATGTTTATTAAATATATGGCCGGCGTTATACCTTAAACCCAAATTATCCATCTTCAGGAAAGAAGCATTTTGGACATAGTAATCGGAAAAATATTGATTGTTTACAAAACCCGTTTTGAAGACGTCAGTACTGGCATTATTAATATTGCCAACCGGGTTTATGATATTGTCCTGAACACCAAAATTAGATGCAACGTTATTATACATATAATTGCCAACGTTTGCACGTAATACTGTACTTAACGTCCATTTTTTGTAGGTGAATTGTGTACTAAAACCGAATATCCAGGGTGGCAGCGCAGAATGGTCATGATAAAGATCATCCTGATTTATTATTCCATCCCCATTCCTGTCTTGATAAACACCTTCAAGCGGTTTGCCATTAGCGCCGTATATCTGTTTGTAGACATAAAAAGTAAATGGCGTATAACCTACCGATTGAATCTGGATGTTGTTCCCGGTTCCGCCAGATATGCCCCCAACCGGGAAACCAACAAAGTTTGAGGCGGCATTATCCTCCAGTTTGGTAATTTTACTGGTTTGATAAGTTCCATTGAACGACAGGCTCCATGAAATGTCTTTTGTTTGTACCGGAATTGCTGTGATAGCAAATTCAACACCTTTACTGGTTTCATCACCTACATTAATTGTTAAATAGTTGGAGAAGTTTGAGCCAACGGCAATAGGAACATATTCCAGCAAATTCGTTGTGCTCCTGTAATAAGCATCAACCGACCCTGTAATACGGTTATTCAGGAAACCAAAATCAAGACCAATGTTAGTTGATGCTGTTTGCTCCCATTTTAAATTAGCATTGTAGGCAGCCGGCGTATAGGTATTATAAAAAGTATTTCCAAACTGCACTTCTGAGCTACTTTGCCCAAGCGTGTATGTGGGGACATAATTATAATCCCCGATACCTTCCTGATTACCGGTAACACCATAACTTAAGCGTAATTTAAGGTCTGATAGCGTATTTGAGTTTTTCAGGAAATCCTCGTCCTTAATTCTCCAGGTAAATGCGGCGCCGGGAAAAACACTCCAGCGGTTTGCCGCAGAAAACCTTGATGAGCCATCGGTTCTTAAAGAACCTTGTAAAATGTATTTTTCGTTAAAAGTGTAGTCTAACCTCCCGTAATAGGAAATAAGTGTGTTTTCCGGCTTATCTAACGGAAAAGTCGGCTTACTTCCGGCAATCGTATCTTTAGCTGCATTATAGTTATAATAGCTATAATTGGTGCTTAAATCGTTATAGTATCCATAACCCGCAATTGCATTAAGATGGCTTTTTATTGATTTAATATCAGTAACATAGTTCAAATAAAATTCACTTACTATATTTTCTGTCGTTTGCTTGTATGGTGTATTATTGCCACCACCCGGCACATTATAATCCTGTGCTGCATTTGCAGGCACATAGGTATTTCCCTGACCTTTTGACAGGTCATACCCCAAATTATAGTTTGCATGTAAGCCTTTTACAAATGGCAAAGCATAAGCTAACTGGATGTTACCGAAGCTTCTGTAAACCGTACTGGTATTATGGTAGTCTAAAAGATCGCCAACAGGGTTATGCGGCGTATTTGGATTAATACCTGATGATGGATCGCCGGGGGTATTAAACCATTCATAATAACCATCCCATGGTGAACCGGCTAATTTAACGGGTTTTGTAGGATCATACTGAATAGCGTTGCTGATAGCGCTTCCGTTGGGAAAACGGGTATTGCTTTCGGCCCCTTTTAAATTAATATCAACCTTGAGGGCATCATTAAAAAAAGCGGGGCTTAATGACACAGCTGCGGATGCACGTTTTAGCTGATCGGTTAATACAACACCATTAGCATCCAGGTAGCCAACAGAAACGCGGTAAGGCATGTGGGTTGTTGCCCCTGTTAAGGTTAAATTATTATCGCTCGTAATGGCCTTTTGAAATATCTGATTCTGCCAGTTTGTATTGGCAGTGCCCAGCAGGGCCGCATGATCAGTTGAATTTGCTGCGTCATAAGCATCAACATAAGCCCTCAATTGAGCTGCCGTTAATACATTAACTTCTTTAACAACTGAACCAACTGAATTATTGGTGCTAAAATCTATTTCAGTACCCCCTCTTTTACCTTTTTTAGTGGTAATTAAAATCACACCATTTGAAGCTCTTGAACCGTAAATAGCCGTTGATGCGGCATCTTTTAATACTGTAAAAGTGGCGATGTCGTCAGGGTTGATTAAACTAAGCGGAGTGGCCGCACCATAAATACTGTTATTGCTTAATGGCACCCCGTCAACTACAATAAGTGGATCATTGCTGGCTGTTAGTGATGCACCCTGGCGTATCCGTATTACACTCCCGGCACCCGGGGAGCCGCCATTTGATGTAACAGATACCCCCGCAACTTTACCTGCAATTAATTGCTCAGGAGTTGTAATGGTGCCTTGTTGAAAATCTTTGGATGTTACTGTACTGATTGCCCCAACAACATCTTTTTTTGATTGCGTCCCGTAGCCAATCACTACCACTTCGTTTAATGATTGTGAATTAGGTTGAAGCGAAAAATTAACAACCATTGTTTCACCTGCTTTGACCATGACTTGCTTTTGCAACGCGGCAAAACCGACAAACTGAGCTGTAAGTGTATAGGCGCCCGGTTTTAATCCTGAAATTTTATAACTGCCGTTAGCATCAGCACTTGTGGATTGGCCCGTACCTTGTATAAGCACCGTGGCAGCGGGTAAGATAGTTTGCTTATCGTCTAAAATTTTTCCGGTAACGTTCCCGGTTTGCCCAAATGCAATAGATGATATTGCAAGCATAAGCATTATAAGCATGCCGCTTTTTAAGTAATTTTTTCTCATTTATCTATTAGTTTATTTAATTAAGGACTTGAATTGATTATTCTGTTTTCAAAATGATTAGGTTGGGGAAAATTTTAGCATATACCTGGATTTAAAATTGTTTAAGCATTAACTGATTTTGATGAAACATATAGGACCATTTATGAATAATCATCAATTCAGTAAGCCGGAAATAATTGGTTTATTTAGTTTAAAAGCTATGTCTTAATCAATTGTCTAATTGATTTTTGTACTTATATAAAAGTATAAGACGACACAAAGAAATATGGCTTATAAAGGGAAACCTAAATGTTTAAAAAAAAAAGACAAAATTTAACGCTTTTTTTAAATAACAATCTGATTTACAGAATGTATTGTACAAAATACCGTCAAAAAATTTAAAATTTGTTTAACAGTATTAATGCTTTTGCGGAAATATAAACTATGAAAAATTGATCCCACCGACCACAGCGGCGTAGTCAAGTGGCAAGGCTCACATCTTTCTTTGCATTTTTGACATAACCGGCTTTATATAAGATAGATTACATAACTTAGGGTTTCAATATTTTAATTGGAGTATACTGTATCGACTATTTATTATAATAAATTTGATGTATGAACTCAGTATTGAATCCATACATTATCGGATTGCTTAAATTAGCCAGTCACAAAAGTGCATAAACCGGGGATGGTTCAACATACATAGATCAAGCATTTATAGAGGAACTGTTCAAAATAGTATTTATCGGGCAACAGATGCCGAAGGAAGAAGCGTCTTTGATATCTGCAGGAACCCGATTCATATATGGAAAAGTCGATCAATAGTATCCAAAAAACAAGTTCTGCCGTTGTGCAACCTTGCTTAAGTGCAGCTTGATTCAGTAGTTGACTATGGTAGAATCACCGCTTACATGAAGTAGAGCAGAAAAGAGGATATTTAAAAAAAGCGTTGGGCATTTAGTAAATAAATAAACTATTTTTATAATCTGATAGCGCTAATTACTTCCTTTTAAATCTTTATACTTCTATATTTCAAATATTTTGGAACTTCTTAAGCGAAACATCGCCAAACATATACAGCTGTCATCCGGTGAGATCGAACAATTTTGCAACTGTTTTCATTTCAAAGAAGTCAGAAAAAAAGATTTTTTGTTGAAAGAAGGCGAAATCTGCCGGTTCGAGGCTTTTGTAATTAAAGGGTGTTTTAAAGTCTATCATCTCGATATGAAAGGGGTTGAGCATATTTTAAACTTTGCCATAGAAGACTGGTGGATTGGAGATATCGAAAGTTTTACGACACAAACACCTGCGCGGCTTTGCATTGAGGCCCTGGAAGATAGTGAGATATATTTTATCGGGAAAAAAGATAAAGAGGCCCTTTATGAGCAACTCCCCAAAGTAGAGAAGCTGTTCCGGATTATGGGGCAGAAGAACTGCGTTGCACTACAGCGCAGGATGCTCGATAACATCAGTAAGGCGGCGGATGAACGCTATATTGATTTTTTGACGAGGTATCCTGAGATTGCGCCACGCCTTACCAACCTGCAGATCGCGGCTTACCTTGGCATTTCCCATGAGTTTCTCAGCAAGATCAGAAGAAAGATTGTAAAGAAAAAATAAACTGCCGTACGCCAGGCTACCAAACTTGCTTCCCGGATAGACATACAATTGATCCGGCTCCCCGTTGGGGTTGAGCCTGCCCGTGTTGACCTGTACAACAGCCGTAACATTTAAAAATCGCAATACACAGTTTTCATTTATTGAACTTGTTCAATATTCTGCCTCTTTGTATCAAAGATCTTTACACCGTTATTTAACCATACGAAAGCAATGAAAAATCTGAGCATTTTATTTTCTTCAATTTTAATTATAAACACATTATTTACCATGGATTCACAAGCACAAAGCATTAAAACAATAGCTGCACAGCCATTGCAGCTTAAAGTTTATCACGCCAACGAAGCTGGTATTGGCGTGGCATCAGTTATCGTGTCCGGTAAGACGGACGCTATCCTGGTTGATGCCCAGTTTACACTGGCGGATGCCGAAAATGTTGCACGCGAAATTAAGGCGACAGGAAAAAAATTAACCGCGATCTATATCTCTCATGGCGACCCTGATTATTATTTCGGGTTGGAAGTTTTTAAGAAATACTTTCCAGGCGTGACGGTTTATGCTACCGCTGAAACAGTTGAACATATCAAAGTCACGGCTCAAAAGAAATTAGACGTTTGGGGCGCGCAGGTAGGAAATGCGATTACGAAAAACGTTGTGCTCCCACAGGTTTTAAAAGACAGCAGCCTTGAACTTGAGGGACAAAAATTAGAAGTCATCGGTTTAACTGAGTTCCCGCAACGCACCTTTATCTGGATTCCATCTATAAAAGCCGTTGTTGGCGGAATTAACGTATTTGGCGATACGTTCCATTTATGGATGGCGGAAGACAAGGAATCAACAGAAGTTGATGCGAGGGGAAAATGGCTGATTGCACTTAATAAAATAGAAGCGCTGCACCCGGAGATTGTTATCCCCGCCCACGCCAATAGTGCTTCCTCGTTTAACCTGAAATCAGTAGAGTTCACAAAGGAATATTTGCAATTTTACCAGGAAGCCTTAAAAACTAACAAGACTTCTGCAGACCTGATCAAAGCGATCAAAGCAAAATATCCAAACCTGGCCTTTGAAATTGCATTGCAGATTGGCGCCAAAGTAAATACCGGCGAAATGAAATGGTAAAGTGACCCTTGCCCCGGCCCTAATCCGCTTAAGGGTGAGGGCTGGGCTTTTTATATTAATACGATGAATAATTTAGAAATAGTAAGAAATACTTATACCGGCACGGCGGAAGAAAATGCTGCGCGCCTGGCCGCCTGCCTGGCTGAAAATGTCATCTGGACCGAAGCAAAAGGCTTTCCCTACGCGGGCACTTACATAGGTTTCGACGCAATAGTGGCAAATGTTTTTAAGCGCCTGGCGACAGAGTGGATAGATTATAAAGTGACTATTGAAGGCTGTATTGCAGATGGTGACACGGTTGCCGCTTATGGTACCTATTCCGGGACTTATAAATTAACAAATCGGTATTTTGAAGCGAGAGTTGTCCATCTGTGGAGATTGAAAGGCGGTAAGGTAATCAGTATGGAACAGTTTGTGGACAGTCAAATGGTCAACAATGCCATATATGGTTAACGGTTATTGCATTCTGCAATAAATACGCTCAGACATTACCGCATTTTCATTTCTGGCGTATCGCCTTCAATAACCAAAGGCCCTGGGCGACAAATGATGTAACGGCGCTGTCAATTAAAAGAATGCCGGAATTCCAAAGGCGAAAGGTGCGTTCTTGTTTTAAACAGTTTGCTGAACGATTGGGAATGTTCGAAGCCTAATTCGTAAGCAATTTCGCTTATGGACAAATCGGTGGTCGATAATTTTTCTTTTGCTTTTTCAATCAGCTTTTCATGAATGTGTTGCTGGGTGTTTCTGCCCGTAAGTATTTTCAGCATGCTGCGCAGGTAGCCCGGCGATACATTTAAGCTTTCGGAAATGAATTGGACTGTGGGCAATCCATTCTTTGCTACCTCGTCGCTGTTGAAATGGTTTTCAAGTAATTCTTCGAGCCGGTCAAGAATTTGATGGCTGGTGATTTTCCTGGTGATGAACTGGCGGTGATAAAAGCGGTCTGCATAATTAAGTAAAGTTTCTATCTGTGAGATAATAATCTGCTGACTGAACTTGTCAATATTTTCCCTAAGTTCCTGCTTAATGTTTTGAATGATACCTGCCGTAATGTTCTCCTCCTTTTCGGAAAGAAACAATGCTTCATGTACCGAATAGTCAAAGTACTCGTATCGTTTTATGTTTTTAGACAGTAATGTATTCCAGAGGAAATCGGGATGGACAAGCAATATCCACCCCGATTTTTGAGATGGGGTTTCATGGTCTGTCTGGATGCTAAAAACCTGGCCTGGTGAAATGAAAAACATCACGCCTTCATCAAAATCATATTCCTGCTGCCCGTATTTTATTTTACCATTCAGGTTTCTTTTCAGTGAAATGGAGTAAAAATCGAACACCCAGCTAACGCCTTCCTTTTCCGGAGAAAGATGGACATCAGCATAATCCACCACGCTGATTAAAGGGTGTTGGGGTGGCGGTAGCGCCCTTGAACGGTGAAACTCATGGATTGTTTTTAAGTGTTCTATATTTGTCATCTCTGAATTTACAAATTTAGCATGCAGATTCGTCCATTTAACCACAACTCATTTAATTATCGTCGGTTTTAAATAGACAAGGGTATTTTACCAGGGAACCTCTCCGCCGTCTTTAAAAAATTTCCCGGTCGCAACGCCTTCTTCCGTAACCAGTTTTACTATGGGTTTCGTTCCTTCTTCCACCGTCTTGAAACCCTGATGTTGATTAAGATCGGTAGCGGTGTAACCTGGCGTAACACTGTTGACCCTGAACTTTGTGTTTCGCAGTTCGTTAGCCAGCATTACTGTAAAGGAATTAAGCGCTGTTTTGGATGAACCGTAAGCATTGTATAAGTCCCAATTGGGGTTTCTTCCCGGGCCAGTGTGCAGGGTTAAAGAACCTACTTCGCTTGATACATTTATAATATGAGGTTGCGTTGACTTTTGCAACAGGCTAAAAAATTGCTGTGTGGTACGGATCGAACCAAAATAGTTGGTGTCAAACACTTTTTTATACAGTTCGACATCGGTAGCGGATATGTTCTGCGGCTGGCCACCGGTCATCGCGGCATTATTGATCAGCACATCCAGCGCTTCAATTTTTGATTCCATTATTGCTTTTGCCTGCATAACGGAAGTTATATCCGATATATCAATTTTCACAAGTTCAACGTTGGAAAGGCCCGATGCTTTTAGTTTGTTTACGGCATCATTTCCCCGCTTCTCATCCCGGCTACCTAAAAAAACATAGTAGCCCAATTGCGCCAACTGCCTGGCAGTTTCGAAGCCGATGCCTTTATTCGCACCGGTTATCAATACATTTTTCATTATTTCTTATCGTTATATGTTTTTGCAAACTCAACTGTAGCATAGTCTGCCATTTTTATGTTACCAAAGGTCTCCGGTTTATGCTGCAGGTAATCTTCAAACAATTTACCATTGTGCATTGCTGCGTTCATTTCCACCAGGCCTGCGGCAAGATGCGGAGGCATCCCGATTTTTCCCAACCGGTTTTGCATTTCTTCATCCGGGATGACAATCCATTTTAAGTCCGGCTTGCCAATGGCTGCTCCTAAAATGCGGGCGGTTTCATTGCAGGTCAATTCGTCGCTCACTACATAACGTATTTTTTGGTTCACAGTTGTTGACGACAGCTCTTCGGCAACGACGGCCGCTATATCAACTGGCGAAACCCAGCCAATAATATCGTCTCCGCCATAATTAGCGGCAATCAAACCTACATTTTTTATAACAGGAATAAAGCTTTCCAGATTATAGTAAAAAGCTAACGGACGGACATGCGTTAAGGCTACATCAGAAGGAAGCCGTTTGAGGATAGTTTCAACCAAATGATGAAAATGAAGTACGCCATTGCCCTTATCCATGTGTCCGCCGATACTGCTTAGGTGTACAACCCGCTTTACACCACTTTGTATAATCGAGCTGACAAAATTATGGCCGAGTTTACTATAATAAGCTGCGACATCAAGCTGATCGTCAAAAAAGTTAACCGGCGGCTCCATTACAAAGACCGCATCCGCACCAGCGAAAGCTGACGCAAGAAAATCTGCGTCTTCCAGTTTACCAATGGCGGCTTTTGCCGCCATTGTTTCAATCTCTTTCCGTTTTTCAGCATTGCTGCTGATTACTGTAACATTATGCCCATTTTCTACTAAATCCTGCACCAGCGGTTTACCAATATGTCCCAACGAACCTGTAATTGTAATTTTCATTTTAATCTTTTTCTGTGAAAACAAAATTCGTTCACTATCAGCAAACAGTTGTAACCAAAACGCCTTTTGTTGTAGTCGAAACGGTGAAGGTTGTTGTGGTAAGAAATAAAGGGCTTAAGATTGTTGTTCTCTTTTGGCAGTCCGGCCGGTACGAAGCGTTATGCGAAATATTCCATCAGAACCTTTTCAATTTCAAATCTCTTTTCATACTACTTTTCCGTAATAGCCCAGGTGAGTATATTAAGAATATTTCAACAGGTTACAAATTTTTGTTACTGCAATCAATGCTTTTCAAAACCAGATACATAGCAAAAATCAACTCTTCTTCAAAATAAATTGATGGTATCCCGCAGCGATTAAAAAACAGGCACTGATGCATCAGCTGAAATGAGCAAGCCAAAGACAGGCGAGCAACGCCAGGAGGATGAGCAGCCACCAGATATATTGGAGGCTTTGTAAAACGCGGACTTTTTTCTTTAGGCCCGCTATTTCCGATTCGTTGGCCAGTTTTTCGTTCCGGAGCCTGAAATTCTGCTGCTGCAATTTAGCAAGTGTCCCGCCCGCTTCCGCCGGCTTTCGCTGCTCCGCCTGGAAACGGGCGATGAACCCGCCCTCTTTCAGGAACCTCTCCCCTTTTGGCTTCAAAACGAGTTTTGCCGGCAGCTCGTAATCACCATGCTTCCCGACTTCTGCGACAAACTCTTCCCGGGCGAGCACCTGTACCATAGCAAAAGCGGCGGCTTCGTCCTGGTCAAACAGGTCCATCAGGTCCCCGCGGGAGAGCATGTCGCGTACGCCGAATGCCTCCAGCAAAGCATCGAGCATTTCGCATTCATATTCATTCAGTTCCGGCATTGCACAAATTTACAAACAAAATCCAGCTATTAATTGATGGCAGGTTTTAGCGAGGGCAGACGCATTAAAATTTCCGTAATTCGATCATATAATCTTGGTCCCAACCTGCTTTCTTTTATTTTAAGTCCTCTTTTAAAAACATGGCCGGTTTTAAGTAAAGTAAGGGCAATTTTATCGACCAGTGAGGGATTTTTCGCCGTGTTAACGGTTCTTTTCCTACTCTGATCTTCGTAAAAAACGACGTCTAAGAGGCAGTGTAATTTATTTTCTATTTCCAAAGCGACCGTACATTTTCCTGAAGATAATTGGCAGATTCATTTTGGCCGGAGATACCTGGCTGCAAGTCCCCTTGCGTATAAGGGTACCGGTAATAGTCGAATATTAAGGTGCTCATGGTCGTTTTTAATAAAGGTAAACATTTTACACCGACTGTTCACGCCCGTATTTTAAAATAGATTTTGTTATTTGAGTGAATATTAGCGATTTTACAGCATGATCATAGACCTGGGCCGGATCGACGTAGTTGAATTATTTAAAACTGCTATAAACCAAAAGCAGCGGTCAGATTTGTTTACTGACCTGCGGGCCGTTTTTTATGGTAAAATTGAGGAGCAACTTCAGGAAGCTGGTATCGTGTGCACCGATCAAACGGTAGCCACCTATAATTTAAAAGATGGTATCGTTTCCACTTTTGACCCTATTCCTGTAAAATATAACGAACCTATCGGCGTGGATTTTTGCGCAAAATACGGCTTCGGTTATGGCAGCGTTTCCGCCATCAATTACCAGCACCGGCCTTACGACCAGATGCCTTCGCTTGCGACATTTTCCAAGGTCAAAAGCTTCAGTATAGGCAATTTCCTCATCCCGGTGAAAAGCAAATCGCTGGACATCGTTATTCCACCAGCCTGTGAGATCAGGCTCACCGGGTTCGTCAATAATACCAATCCCAATAAACGCAAACCTTTCCTTGTGCTCCTCGGCGTTACGTTTGACCAGAAGGCCTTGCAACCGCTTTTTGACAAGTACCTGCACAGCGATCAATACCTGCTGCATGAAATTAAATTCAACTATGTACCCTACCCGGTATTTTTCATCTGCCGGAAAACCGGGAAAATATTTATCTGCAAGTGCGTTGAAAACCATTATGATTACAAGAAGGACCTGCTGCCGCGCATCGGGTATTTTGGTCTGGCTTACGACCCTGACATGAGCCGACAAATGGAATCTATTCAATTCCTGCCGGGCATCTGTCATTTATGTACCAATAATGTTCCCAATTTCGAATATGGCTCGGCTATGTACTACTCCTCTTTTTTGGTAAGGTACCTGCCCTACTATTACCTGATGAACAGAAAAAGAGGTAACAGCATGTACCTGGTAGACCCGGCAGACAGAAAAAAAAGCGAGGATGAACTGCGCGCGCTACTGGGACATTATAAAATAGGGGAACGATGGACCAGCGAAACCATCTTGTTCCAACTGGTAAAAGAAGTTTTTGATGAGCACGAAGTAATCTTTCATTACCGTGGCAAAGAACTTAAAGGGCTGGAAATCGATATCTGGCTCCCGGAATTGAAAATCGGTTTTGAATACCAGGGCATCCAGCACTTTCAGCCCATTGAGCACTGGGGCGGCCAAACGTCTTTTCAGAAACTACAGGACAACGATCTAAGGAAAAAAGCATTGTGCCGGGAACTCAATTACCGCCTGATCGAAATCAACTATGATGAGGTCCTGTGCAAAGACACGATCCTTATGAAAATAAAAGCAGGCTAACCAAATACAGCATTGGGCAATTTAAAAAATACCCGTCGAACTTTTTTAGGGAGATACAGCCATAGCGAGATAAAAACCGCGGAAGAAATTATAGAGATTTGTATTATGAAGATCATTTACCCTAATTATTTATCCAGAACATTAAATTTTGTTGTGCAAGCATTGGATGGTATACCCGGCAAATATTACGCACAGCCAAAAGCCAAATTGATCCATGGTCAACATGTGGTGCGTGACGGCCAAAGCAACAGTGAAAGCACTTTCTCGCACAAGCTGGTAGCAGGAATTGAGGATAAATTTGATCGGGCCAACTGGCATATCGATAAACAGTACGAAACGGAAATATCTAAGCAGATCATTTTTAGAAATGAGGAAAAGAGGGCTACCTATGGGCCAACATTCAATCTGCTATGGGATACCGCCCCAAGTGAACACGAGGAGTTTTATGGTATACCGGATATCGTGATCCATGCTGGCCAGGATGATTTTCAGCAGCAAAACCAGCTATTCATTGCCGAACTAAAAACCACTCCGGCACTAGCACAAGACCAGTTCGATGTCGATCTTTTCAAAACAGCCGTTTACCATGATGATTTGTTATTCAGCTATTCTGCATTTATCATAGTGAATGTTCCTGAAAACGACATCCGTGCAATGTTTAGGGCGTATCAATCTAACGGCTATTATCTTTCCGGTCGAAGGGGAATGTACATCATCACAAAAAACGGCTATGGTAACCCCACCAGGGTGTATCGGATCAATTAGCGGAATGGCCAATAATAACGTATAAAGACCATGAACGGCCAGACTTACCACCGGTATTTATTGAATCAACATTTAAAAATAACATCGTAAATTGCGACGCTTAAAGTCCCTTGATTATAAGCGATTTATAAATGGGTAAATTAATTGAATTGTCGACGGAGGAACTGCTCAAAAAGTTCGGTTCGGGTAAGCACAAACCCGGCTCAGGGAGCGCTGCAGCTTTCCAGGGCATGCTGTCGGCAAAATTAATCCATACGGTCATCGACTTAACCAAAGCCAGGGAAAACTATAAGGAATGGTGGGCGGACCTAAAGCTTATGGAAGCTGATCTGGATAACCGCATCTACCCTACCCTTGAAAACTTATTTCAATTAGATTCAGAACAGTTTGACCGCGTCATCCAGCTAAGATTGGCGCTCAAAGCGGAGTCCAATTGGACAAAGAGGCGCACGCTTAAAGAAGAATTGGATGAGGCAATGTTGCCCGCAACTGAAACTCCGATATCGATTGGTAAAATGTGCGTAGAACTGGCGTGGTTTGCGATTTTTATTTGTGATCATGGGTTTCAAGCAGCCCGCGGAGACTCTGGAGTAGCTTTAAATAACCTGATAGGGACGATTGCGGGTTGCCTTTCTATTATCAATCTTAACCTGTTATCGCTTGGGCACGACGAACAAACGGAACAAATTCGATTGGAAGCAGGCCGTTTAAAAACAGCTTATATGGATCTGTCCATTAAAGCGATGGAGCGGCTGAATGTACTTGAAAAAGAAGCGGAACGCAATAAAGCGTATCACCAGGAATTGCAGGAACTCGCCTCCGGCAAATGGGCCGGTGTAAAACTATCCTATGCGGAAATCGAAGCACTCGCACGCCGCCTGCAAAATACCCTATTCACTTACCAGGATAAGCTTTCGAAAGCAACTGACCCTGATGATGTAATCGGATTGCTTAAACCACAGCTCGTATTAGCTAAAATATTGAATTATCACTATGAAGAGCCGGAATCATTAGGACAACACGTCGTAGATGGCGAACAATTCGAAATCGCCGGCATCATTGATAAGCCTAACAAATCGGTCGCTATTTCCCGGCAGTTTTCAAAAGAGACCAGGAATTTTACGGCAGCCCATGAATTAGGGCACGCGTTGATGCACCGGCAGCCGGTTTTACACCGTGATAAGCCATTGGATGGTTCCGCAGCGGGAATTACCCGGGATGCTGTGGAACTGGAAGCTGATAAATTTGCGACTTACTTTTTGATGCCTGCCAAACAGGTCCGACGCATCTTCAGGCAATTATTTTTAACCGACAAATTTGTGATCAATGAAAACACGGTTTTTAGTTTGACCGGCGGCGGCGTTAACGCTTTCAGGCAAAAATGTAAAAGCTTACGTGGCCTGTCGCGAATTTTAGCAGAAGCAGGCTCCAACGCCGGCGAATCGTTTAAATCCATGGCCGAAATTTTTAGCGTATCGAAAGAAACGATGGCTATCCGGCTCGAAGAACTCCAACTGGTAGAATTTTAAACCCGCGAATGGTTATGCTTTACGCCATTGATCAGGACCGCCGTTTTTTGTATGTCTTACCCGTTCTACATCCGGCGAATGGCCGGGATTCAACTTTTTAGCAATCTCAATGGCTTCTTTTTGGGTATCTGCCAGTGCGGACGCCCGCTGCGCATTTGCCTTTGAAACCGCAAATTGACCATCGTCACGCTTCTCCACGAATAACTTTTTCGGTGCACTCATCTTTTTCAGCTTTACTAAATTTTAATTAAATATACCCCTAATCAAAGGATAATTTACATCAATGTTTTAATTATGACATTGATGCTACATCGATAGGTTGCCGGCTGACCATCCTTTTTGTACACTGGAAAATGTATTGGCAACCCCACACATCGGATATGTCACAGAAGAAACCTTTAGGGTATTTTATGGCGATACGGTGAATGTCATTTCAAAGTGGTTGGCAAGAGTTAGGTAAACCGGCCTCCGCGGGCTGGCTGTTCAGCCCGTTCGCTTCGCCGTGAACCCGTCCGCTTTGCGGACCGGATCACGCGGTTTTCAAGCCAGTCCGTCTACGACCGGTAGGTTTATGACTTAAGATAGGGTGCCGGTTGTACTAAACGGCTGAAGGCATGATGACATACAACAGCATCGACCTGGGCGTCATAGTAGACTTTAATTTAAATGATTTCTTACGTTCCCTGTAATTCTGCCTTGAGCATTTCTACAATAGCTAAACGGATTTTTGGGAAAGCTACGCTCAGGCTGTTTTGGCAAAATTGGCTGTTTATTCTTTAATTATTTTATTTCAATATTATCTTTCAATATATTAGCAAATCTATTGATCATAAATAGCCCTAAATAATTTATCATATTCAAAAACCCATTATGGAAAATTTAATAGCTTTCAAAACCGATAGCGGTCACACCATTTATCTTGAAGCGACAGAAACAAATAAGCCAGGTGGCGGGATGCGACCTGTTTCGATCAATGCGGACACTATAATTGAAAAAGCCGCGAACAGTTTCACGGAAGCGCTGGAACCTGTAAAATCGGTCTCCGAGAGTATTTTTAAAGCCTTTAGCGGCTTCGCACACGTTCCCGATGAACTTGAGGTTGAGTTGTCCATTAAAATAACTGCTGAAGCAGGCGTCATTATTACAAAGGGCTCAGTCGAAGGGAATTTTAAAATATCCCTGAAATGGAAAAATGCTCAAAATCCAAATGGATAGGTCGATAGTCAAAATATGGAATAATGGTAAATTTCTGGGCGTCGGATTACTGGTATCCTCCGAATATGTCCTGACATGCTATCACGTCGTATCGTACGGGACTTCGAAAGATTTTGACATTTACTTTCCATTGATCGGAGAACCTGACAACGAGTTTAAATTTAATGCCGAAATCTTCAAAGTAGATAAGCGTCCAAAAATTGATTCCGCTATACTCAAGCTAAAAAAATGCGACCATAAGTTAGCTATTTTACCCGCCCGGTTTTCCACCAATGAAAAATTGTCGGACAGGGCATTTCAAGCATTTGGTTACCCGAAAAATATTAATGGAGGAACAACGGCAGACGGGATCATCGGTCATAGGCAGGAATATGGATGGATAGAGATTAAGGGCGTTAACGATTACGGATATTTTATAGAGCCGGGCTTTAGCGGCACGGGAGTTTACAACAAAGCGAACGACGTGTTTTATGGAATTATCAATACTTCAGCAGAAGATACGAATATCAGGCTGGGGTGTTTTGTGCCCATTCGAAAAATCATGAATGTTTTCGAAGAGCTGGAAACGGCCCTGACACTTGTGGACGAGAATAAGGATATACTGTCCAAAATAGACGATGATATAGACGCAGCATTTGATGAATTAGATGAGCGTTTTCTCGAAACAAGCCGCGACTATAAACTATTGAGGGCAAAATTCGATAGATTACAGGGACTGGCAAGATACAGCATAAAAAATGAATTGATCGCTTTTCTGGATGAGAATAACGCCAAATCAGGTGTCGACAGCGGACCGTTAGCGGTCGACTATGGCGATTTGCTTTTCGACCTCGATTTTGAACACGCAACCAATTGCTTTCATGCCCTTGTACAGCGAGAACAGGTCTTGCTGGCGTTCGTGATTAGAGGCAAAGGTGAGGATCATGGGCAACGATGGCTAATGAACAAACTGATTCATAACTATGCTAAAAATCAAGAATTACACGATCCGTTTTCGCTCGACTTTTTAGAAACCAATACAACCGTTTCTACTTTTATATTCAATTTATGTAATCACCTGGGCGTTGTGAACCAAAACCTTGATGAACCGATAAAAAACAAGATTCGTCTTAAAAACGCCATCTACGATAAACTGGAAACCAAGTCTCAGTTTATCATACTCATGAATGCTTATCAGTTCGTGCATTCAGAAGAATTCGAAAAATTCCTGCAACTACTCAGGTACTTTAGTCAGGAATTCAACGAATCGGACAGGCAGCATAAATGCATTTTTATTTTCGTTGAGGAAAAAATTTCCGAGCGTTACAAGAAGCGAGACATTTGTGTGTTTGCCGACGACTTGGACAACACGGAAATCATTAAAAGAGCAAAAGAGTTTTGTTTTATCGACTTGGGTCAGACCCCGCAATTAGTAGGCAAAGATATTAATGACTGGGTAAATACAAACTACAGCAGAAACGTCGAAATGATGAAAAATTTCAAAAATCAACAGGACGACATAAAAGTGATGAACGAATTTATTGGAGACGGGAATCCACAACGTCTAATTCCCGTGATTTGCAGCCAGATTGGCATTAATTTTACTGAAAACGAAAACATATGGATGAAATATTAAACTACACCGGAAAAGCGTTAGCTAATGGTGATGAAAAATATGATTTGCGGCCTTATCTTCCTTCTCAGGAACTAGTTAAAGCGGTCAATATTGCCTTGTTTCTAAAGAAAAGGCCCTTACTGTTAATGGGGGAACCCGGAGTAGGCAAAACCTGTTTAGCGGAATCAGTAGCGTATGAGTTGCTGGGAAACGGTGAAGATATGAAAACGCACTTTTTCCGGTGGAACATTAAGTCGACCACCAAAGCAAAGGACGGTTTATACCGCTATGATACGTTCAGGCGGTTGGCTGACTCCCAAATCATGCGATCCGAAGAAGAAAAGGCACAGATCGGGAATCTTAAGCTTGGTGCAAAAAACAGTTATATTCAACCAGGATATTTAGCGGCTGCATTTTCGAAATCGACAAAATCTAAACGAAGCATTTTATTGATCGATGAAATTGACAAGGCAGATATTGACTTTCCAAACGATTTATTAAATGAGCTCGAGAATTATGAGTTTACGATACCTGAAACAGGCGAAGAAGTAAAAAAGCCTGTTGACTTCGAATATCCCCTGATCTTTATTACCAGCAACAGGGAGAGGGAGTTACCTCCCGCTTTTTTAAGGAGATGTTTATACCACTTTATTAAGTTTCCGGATGAAAAAATACTGGCGGAAATTATACAACGCGTTTTCAAAAAACCCGCTGAAGATACACTCGTCAAAAAGGCGATTAGGGCCTTCTCTGCAGAACGCGATGGAATTGGTGAAACAGAGAAAAAACCGTCAACCAGCGAATTGCTCGATTGGTTTCAAGTGCTAAAACACTATGATGATCTTAAAAATAAAAAGGCTGGGTTAACGGAAAATGATAAAATCATGATTAAGGCTTTAGACGAACTTGACCGTTCCAAAGTACCATTTGCTGAAGTTTTATTGAAAACCTATGAAACATTCAGCAAAAACGAATAAGGATATCCCATATTATCAAATATTCAACGCATTTCGATCGAATGGTTATCCTATTGGTATTCCGGAATATACAGCGCTGTTAGATTTAATAGCTGGTGTTGGCAATTACACACCAACTGAAAATATCATTTCCAGAAATGAATTGCTGGAATTATGCAAATTATTGTGGCTAAAACCAGACCAGGTTCCCTTTCTTTTTGAAGCATTATTTAATGAATGTTATGCAAAACTATTTAATGAAACACTAATTCCACATACACAGGAACAAGTAATCACAAATGATGAGGATCTCAATAAAAAGAAAATAACTAATGTTTCAAAAACACCCGATTTGCCGATAATCGATCTCACTGAATTTGAAGACCAAAGCACTCCGCTGCCTGTGTCAGATGGAGAAAAAAGGGAATATTTTCGGATCGTAATTGGTTCACAAACTGCCGATAAAACTTCCTTTCGCCAACCAAGGGCTGGTGACACTGATAGAAAATTTTTATTTTCAGATCGGAACTTCCCTGTTTCGCGACGGAACATTTACCAATTATTCAGCAAGGTTCCAGAAAAAAAGTTAACTCAGGCAAGTCACAACGTAGACATACAGGCGACATTAAATTCCATCGCCCAAAATGGTTTTTTGAAGGAAATCGTTTTTCGAAGAGAAAACGAGGTGGTCAACCAACTGCTTATTCTTCACGACCGGCAAGGTTCAATGGTCGCATTTGAAAAACTATCGACCTTGCTGTCTGCTGCGATCACGGAATTATTTAACGACGTCGCACGGAAAAGAAAACAGGTTTTAGATTATTACTTTCAAAACGTCGTCAATGAGTTTATTTATTTAAACACCTCCAGCACTAAGTTTCAAAAAGTTAACGACTTTATCAATGACTTTAAGGGCAAAAAGGTATCCCTTATAATTATCAGCGATGCAGGGGCAGCCAGGGGCGGTAATTCTGATCTAAGGGTAAAAAACACAATACGCATGTTGATGAAATTTCAAAATATAACCACAAAGATCGTGTGGCTAAACCCCTTGCCAGCAGCCCGGTGGGAGAATACATCGGCCTTCAGGATTGCTAAATTCGTCCCGATGTTTGAAATTGACTATAATGGATTATCAAATGCGGTCGAATTGTTAAGAGGTAAACAATATAAAGCTGTGCGATAATGGAAGTGCTGCCCTTAAATTTGGAACGTTTAGAAGCTTTTAAGAAATTAGGAGACGAACATTTCATTTTTGCCTGCCATGCCGCTGTCCCGCTTATTTTTTCCATCGACCTCCTGGATAAATTATTAACCAATTTCAGCACTTTTAATTCGGGCGCTACAGTCAATAAAAGAAAAATTCCTTACCATGTTGTTTCCGACCTCGTGCTATCTTCCTTCGTAAAACCGGTCGGGTATCAACTTTACAAAATGGAAGACGATATCCGTTTGTATTTACAGGACGCCTTGATTGAAAACTTCGGTAAGATCAGGCAAATTGAGATTGCTTCCTTTCTCAAACAATATGCAGATAAACATTACACCTTAAGTGAACAAAACATCAGGGATATCCATGTCTTCTCTGCCGAGGCCCTTCTCGATCCGGAAAATATGCAAAAGAAGCTTGCTGAAAAGATTGGGCTTGTTAATGAAGACTACGAAAAGATCAATTACCTCACACTGTATTTTAACTTATCACGGGAAGAAACGCAGGCAAATCCGGGGACTAGCTATATTACGTTAGTCTCCGAAGACAACCCGAACGCGGAAGGCGTAATTAAACTCCCCTTGTCAAAATTTCTTTTGAGTAAGGTACAGCAAACTCCCCTCGCCCAACAAACGCCGGAGATCTTAAGTGACGCGCAACAGCAGGTTATAACCTTAATCAGGCAATGCTTTAGGAACCGGTCAAAGTCACTCGACTTGGGAAACTGTGGCTTGCGGGATCATGATTTTGAAAACAATAGTGTAATTGACGATGCGTTAAGGTCCTGCACCCATTTGACAACACTCATTTTGGGTAACGTCTGGTGGGACAACCGTCGCAATATCCCGGCATTCAGTAGCAATAAGGGAAAAGCTAACTTTCTGTCCAAATTGCCAAATACGCTTACGGCCTTACGTGATTTGGAGACATTGATCAGTTGCGGCGATTCGCCGAAAGACAGTTGGGGCATTAAGGATCTATCCCCGTTAAAATACCTACCCAGGCTTGTTACCTTGGACCTCAGTTTTAACAGAATAACCAGCCTCAGTGCGTTGTCTGGTAATTATGGTATAAAAAATCTTTATCTGGTCGCCAACCAGATTAGAACAATAAGCCCACTTTCGGATTTTAAAGATTTGGTTGAAATTAATTTATCGTCCAATCAGATAAAAACGATCATCCCACTGGCAAGGCATGATAAAATCACTAAACTGTTCCTGGAAAACAATGCCATCAGCGATATGATTTCATTGGCCAACATGACTAGTTTGGCAATTGTAAACCTGCGAAATAATAACCTTCAAAAAATTTCTTATTTAGGGAAATTAAACAAATTGAAACGGTTTTATGCCGGGAACAATAAAATAAAAAGCTTGTCAGGCCTCGATACTTTGATTGACCTGGACAGGTTGGACTTATCCAGAAACGAAATCGAAAGCATTTCACCCCTTGAAAGATTGGTCGGATTGACTGAATTAGATATTGCAAATAATCAAATAAAAAACATCGGCATTCTTACCGATTTATTGAGATTATCGGTCCTTAATTTGTCAGGAAACCGAATAGAAAATATTTCGCCATTAGCCAGTTTGGTTTTATTGCGCAAATTACAACTCGACAGAAATCGAATTCAAAGTATAACGGGTCTCGCGGAACTCAAAAATTTGACAAACCTGAATTTGTCGGATAATCTAATTAAAAGCATTTCGCCCATTGCTCAATTGAAGGAACTGGAAGAATTATATCTTGACAAAAATCAAATCAGAAGCGTTAAAGTCCTGTCCAACCTGATTTCTCTGACTAAATTGACCCTATCGCAAAATGAGTTGCAAACAATGGGGCCGCTTAATTCGCTTGCAAGTTTGAAATTCCTTGACTTAAGAGAAAATCAAATTTCATCGATAACAGGCGTAGAAAAACTAACCGGTCTGGAATTTTTGGATCTCAGGCAAAACGTGATTCGGGATCTAAGGCCACTTTTGCCGTTAATGATTAATAGTAGCAGTCCTTTACCAATAATTACGGACAAAGAGAGTCATTTGGAAAAAGGTGTATTAGTTGAAGGCAACCCTGTCATTACGCCGCCTGTTGAAATAGCTAACCAAGGAACAAACGCTGTGTTAAGCTATTTCCAAAATTTGGAAAAACAGGGAACTGATTATTTATATGAAGGCAAGGTCATTTTGCTCGGGCCACCAGCTGCAGGTAAGACAACTTTAGTAAATAGGTTGGTGAGCAAAACTGATTTTATACGGGAAAAAACCGTCACGAGGGGAATAGAAATCACACAATTGAACTTTGATATAACAAACAAAGACGGCACTCATCGTGAATTTTATTATAATTTGTGGGATTTTGGTGGCCAGGAAATCTACTATTCGCTACATCAAGTGTTTTTTACCCAGGGAGCGCTATATATCCTGGTTTTAGATTCGACACACGAGGGCGAATTCGAAGACAATGAGTCACTGAATAATTGGCTGCAGTCGGTGGCTCTTTTTGCAGAGGGAGGTCCCTTACTATTGGTGTTTAATGAAAAAAATGGGAGGAAATTGTCTATCGATCTTTCAAATCTCAACGCAAGGTATTATTTCATCAAAGGAAGTTTTAATATCGATCTTTCAGCCTCGTCCACTCCCAATGTTGATCATAACCATCGCCATTCAGATGATTTTTCGAATCTAAAAGAAGCAATTGAAACGGAACTAATGAGATTGCCGAATGTTGGTGCGCCTATGCCACACAATTGGATTTCTATACGTGAACGTTTGCGAGCCAGTTCTCAAAATTATGTTTATTGGGGAGAATATGTTAAAATTTGTATTGAATGTGGATTACATTCGGACAAGGAACAAAGAGAACTGTGTCGCATTTTTCAGGATTTGGGCGTTTTCCTTCATTTTCAAGGTTCGGCTACAGTGAACGAGTTAATCATATTACAACCAGAGTGGTTGCTCGATGCCATGTACGGCGTTTTTAATGATCATAAGATAATCGAAAACAACGGAAAATTCTACCCAAGAGACTTGGTTGACATCTGGAGGCGCAAAAATTACGATTCAGCGATCTTTAATATGCTATTGGCATTGATGGTCAAATTTGAGCTTTGCTTTCCGATTGACAGCGAAGATCACACGCCTTATGTCATTCCGGAACTCCTCCCCAATTCCGCACCTTCCTGGTATAAATGGAATAATGAAAATGACTTTGCCTATTTTTATAAGTTTGATTTTATGCCCAAAGGCATGATGGCAAAAATCGTTGCCCGTTTTCATCATCTCGCTAAAGAACAACTTGACCAGCGGGCTGTATGGCGCAATGGCATTTCTATTTCCGGGGACAAATTATCATTTCCGGATACTACTGCAGAAATTGTACAAGGCTGGGAAAATAAAGAATTATGGATCAGGGTGTCGGGTAAACACGAAGGGGAGGTACTAAAACAATTATCAATTGCAGTAGAAGACGTTATTCATCAATTTCTACCTGAAAGTAACACGAAAAAATCCGGTTTTTTTATCGAGTGGCATAAAATGCTTCCCTGTAATTGTCCGACCTGCCGGCGTACACAGGACAAAACTTTTTATGACTATAACAACCTTTTGAATAGAAAACAAAATGGTCAAATCACAGTGGAGTGTTCAAAAGAGCCTTACTACAACGTACGGATTGAAGATATCATCAATAGCTTTGAAAACACAGACGATATTGACAGCGCAGCAGCTTTCGTAGAACACCGCCCCCACTCATCGAGCGAACACACTCCTACCTCAAACTACGTCGTAATTGTAAATGACAAAGAAATCGGAGGCCACTTTTCCACTCAAAGTGGAGCAAAAAATTACGCATGCAACAACGGATACCGTCCCGTGCATGTCGCAAGGCAGCGGCACTTACAGGACCGGACTCAACCAGCCCATTGGCGTTCCGAACCCTGTTAATACACGTTTGTCTCATGTCGCCGCCAACTTTCAGCAGCGATATGAAATTTATTTTTTCGTTTCAAATGATTCCGGCAACAGCAGTTAAAGGCTATGGTGTCTTTCGCTAGTGTTGATTAAAGCAAGGCTTTTTGTACCGGAAAGCTATTCACGTGACCTTGTTTAACGCGTCATCCAGATTCTGCCTTACTTCTTAATAACATCAAGGTAAACCAACTTGTGTTCAAGGCTAGTCAAAGATTGGGACACCATGGACAAAATATCGCCGTCCCTTTTCGTATAAGAAATAAAAACCTTTGCCATCGCTGCTTACTAATTCTGATATTAATAACAGAGCCCTAACTGAAAACGCGCTGCCAACCCAATTTAACCAGCGATACCAACCATACCAGGACCGCCCAGCCCGACACGATAAATTTTGGATAAGTAGCCCACCAGTTTTCCAGGTAATAACGGCCGTCTGTAACGTGGCTGAAATTGTGGAGCAGCAAGGTATTTTCACAGATATCGAAAAAGCCGGCTACGAAAGCCAGCAAGAGGTTCAATCTTAACAGGGCGTTGAAGGGCATCCATTTTTCGCGCTGCATCTGGTTATTGGATTGTATAACGATCAGGGTGACATAGCAAAAGATGAACAGAAAGTCCCAGTGGGTATTGCTTCTTGCCAAGTCGAGCATGGTCCCTTCGCCGTAGGGTTTGTCTTTCCAGGCTTTCAGGATAGCCTGGCCCTGAGGCTTACAACTGGTTTCCAGTTGAACAATAGTATGCTGGGGACAGATGGCGTATTTCAGCACATGCGCTTGGAAGTTCATGAACAGCGCCAGTAGGATAAAAATAGTCCAGGTGATTTTGTTGATCATGACGCGGGGTGAATTTGGTTTACGACATAAACTTGCCCGTGCGGGGAGGGTACTCCGTTGATGCAATCAATAAAGGTCTTCCCGGTGTTTTTAAAATGTTCCGGCAGCAGATGCAGCTCATCCGTCCAGCCATCGGGGCCGGCCGAACCCCTCGAATCGATATGAAAGACGGAGGCTTCCAGTCCCGGCAACTGGCAGAAAAGGTCGCCTGTCTTGATCATCATTTCGTTAAAAAGATAGATCATCGTATAGACAATTTTTTCCTGGATGGCCGGGTCAAGTACGCCGCGCATTTGCAGCGGGGTTTTCAGCCAGGTGCCATTTCCGAGGAACATGCGGATAAAAGGTTTGAACCAATGTAGCGGGTTCCATCCCCACCCCCCATTATGCTGCGGGATGGGATAATCATAGCCCTGCGTAATGATCCGGATGCCGGTGAATTTGCCACCGGTCAGGATGCCTTTCATCAGGAAATAGTACTGCAGGTGGAAGAACATCAGCAGCTCGTAAAAATCTTTGGACAGGTATTTTAGCCCGACCTCAAATTTCTGTCCGTCAAGGGGTACGACCGGATTGGTTCCAACCTTGTCCATCAGTTGTTTCGCAAATTCGTTATGGTCGAACTCATCTGAATGGCCAGAGGGGTCAACGATAGCCCCGATGCGGCTTTTGCCCACCAGGTCGTTACCACCGGCGCTCATCAGGAAGAAATCCGGGTGAAGGACAGAAAGCTCCTCGACATATTTTCTTTGGTGCAACATATTGAGTAGCCAGTCCCCTGCGTTGGCCAGGCTGTAAACGGCCATGTTCTTTTCCATCGCGATCCAATCGACCACATCGCTCAAAATGACCGAATAATTAAACCAGGAATCTCCTTCTGCAAGAATGATCTTATTGCTGCCCTTCCGAAAGTCATGGTTTATTTTATTGGTGAAGATAGCGTTGCGCCTGCTATTTTTTATACCATCGGCAAAAGCCATAACGGAGTCAAGCGCAGCTACATCCAGAACCTGTTTTTCATTAAGATCGTAGATTCTTTGAATGATGATGGCCAGGTCCTTTTCATTGACGCAGTGGCGCAACTCCGCCAATTGTTCCGCACTGATCCGGTTAGCAAGGAACAGCTTAATGTAAACGGCTTTTTTTTCAGGCGAAAGAGGGCATTTATCCATGGTCACTGCGTTAGGCTCCGCTAATATAAACCTATCTCACTGAAAAACAAAAGCATAAGAAACCATTTTTCTTCTGATAATGCTTGATCAAAGTGATAGTTCTGGATATTACAGTTCGGCTGATATCACATTTTAAAAAGCTTTGCGATTTCAGTAACCCTTTAACTTTAATATCTTCCAGCCGGGATTAACTATTATTTGCAGATATTAAAATTATTTGTATATTCGACTCATTAGTTTCTGCTTCGCCTGAAGACAAGAAATTTCCTATCTAATCGTCATCACTAAAACTAAACCGTCATGAGAATAAAAGTAATACTTCTTTTTTTTCTGGTATCAGCTAAACTTTCTTTCGCGCAACAAAAATCAGCTAATTCAAGCCTGCGATCCGATAACGATAGAATAATTGTAATAAGTGGCGGTGGAGCCCGTGGCGCATGGGGAGTAGGCTTACTTCAGGGAATCATGGCGCATAGTGGTATCCACTATTCAACCGCATTTGGAACCAGTACAGGCAGTTTAATGGCCCCATTTATTCTGACAGATGACACAGCTAAGCTTCATGTAGGTTATACAGGGGTGACGCAAAGTGCCATCTTTAATGTGAATCCCTTTAGCACCAAGGTAGTTAATGGGCAGGTTGAATCGAATATCAGGTGGTTAAGTGCCGTTTACAGATTAATAACCAGGAAAAAAACTTTGGGCGAAAGCCAACCCTTGAAAAATAAGATTGATAATCTTATCGATGCGGATATGTTTAACCAAATCAAATCGCGGGATTTAAATCTTTCTGTAGCGGTTACCAACATGTCAACCGGGGAGGTTGAAATCAAATCGTCGAAGGACTACAACTATCCGGATATGTGCAACTGGATATGGGCAAGTGCCAATGAACCCATATGGATGTCCTACTATCTTAATAACGGAAATTATTATGTTGATGGAGGCGTTAGAGATGTCATACCACTCCGGCAGGCATTAGAAGTTGCGTTTGATAAAAAGTATACACATTTAGACGTCATCATCAATAATTCTCAAAATACCCTTGACCCTTTTCCCGGTAAGGATACAAAATTTGATTGGTTAGGATCATTAGTCCGGTTATTGGATGTTTATAACCAAGGCACAGTCTCTAACGATATCGTAGTCGGGAACTATATGGACAAATTGCATAATTTAGAATTGACCTGCGGGAATAGCCCGGCTGGTTGCGACACCTGTGAAGGCGTTCCATTAAAAATTACTTTTTATTATATGCCATCTGAGCTCGCTGTGAACTACAGAAACGAACTTGCTTTTTTCCCTGATCAGATGGCTAAACTCTATATAAAAGGATTAGAAGAAGGGAACGTTTCTGAAAATATTAATGACCACTTATTAAAGGTGGAATTCAATATTATTAATAGCAAAAAAAATCAGATGCTTCTAAATAAAGATAAATAGGTAGAAGGGCATACACCTTGCTATTCACAACATCCTTGCATGGGCACACATATGTATACGCAAGGAAAAAGCAGAAATGGGTAATTGAGGTCTGAACTAACTCAATAATTATAATATGGCTGATATTGACAATGCTGTACCACCGATAGATCAAAAGGTTCTTGAGAAAAAGGAAAAAAAGAAAAATTACAAATTTATAGCGACTTTAATTTTCGCATTTTCTTTCGCAATCTTTCTATCTTTTTTTGCTTATAAAATTGACACGCACGAAACCGTTTATCCAATTACTTACGTCATATGTTTAACTGGCTGCGTACTCGGTTGGCTGGTGGGCATCATAACAACACCCTATGATAACGTCGATGAGAACAAAACCAGTAAATTCTCCAAACTGATAGGTACATTTATCTCTGGTTATTTTCTGAGCAAATTTGACAAAGTTATTTCAAGCCAACTAAAAGGAGAAGCCATAAGCCCGCTTTCAGCGACACGGGCGCTATTGTTTATCAGCTTTTTTGCCCTGGCCTGGATTATGACCTACGTCTTTCGCCTCTATTTTACTGACGTGGCGCCAAATGTCCTGCCAGTAAAGAAATCAGCAAAAAACAGTCAAAATGATATTATCTAAAAATAGGTCAGGATCAGCCGCTTACTATTTTCATAAAATAACATGTTCATTACTCTTGCAGGGACTAACCCGTAAAGTATGCCGTTTGGCTTCCCTCCAATCCAATATTCTTTATGGATGGCGAGAAAATAAGGGATGGCTCTTATCAAATATTTCTTGAAGTTGGGCACGTCTGCGGATGTTTGGCAAATATCAATAGGATTTATAAACCCATCGAAATCTGAGCCAAAACCAATATGTTGCCAGGCCGTCGTGTCACTCCGCCCGGAATGCTGCACAATGTAAAACACGTTCCGTAAAAAAAGTTCTGCGACCCGAAAAGAATCTACTGTTACCGTATCTACATTGCTTTTGAAAAAACCTTTAGAGATTAGTGCATTTTTTAGCCAGTTGACATAATCGGGATCCTGGTAATGTGGTAGATACCAACCAAGGGTGCGCTCCTCAGCCATTACACCGATGATACCATCGGAATCATATATCTTCTTAATTTCTTCATCAAATAGATTGATACTCCATGGGTAAAACCACCCATTGGTTGTTGTATCCGACAGACTGTTAGTCAGTTTGGCGTCTGCCAACGTTATCTTTGGATCAGTCATGCCAGGACCCTTGAACCATTCCTTCGCATCAGCATTATTACCATAATCCGTAAATAACCCGCAATTAGTTTGCAGATTATCCTTGAACCAAGTCTCATCGAAATAAAGCGGGTCGTCCACCTCTTCGTAACGATCCATTTGCGGTGCCACACTGGTAAAATAAGCTACTTTCAATCTTTTCCCGCTCACTGCACCGTGCGAGTAAATAATTGGGATTTTTATGTGGTAGGTTTTTTCAAGTTGATCATGAAGCAAATAATAGTCTAACCGGCTACGAACATCCATGTGTTTTACGTCGATGTAAATCGGTCTATGCCATTTATTCGCAGGGTTTAAAAGCGTGCTGATCACCTCTTTTCCAAAACTATCAACCTTCGTACTATCATAACAACTATTATCAACGCGCACCATACCAGGATCACAATTGCAATTGTTCATCCCTGGGTTTTCATTATCAGCACCATAATCCTGCCTTGGGGGAAGTCCGGAACCATATTTTGTAAACAATTTCCTTCGGAACCAGGTTATTTTACTGAGAAACATCAGTTTTGCACGAGCTTCTAGTTTATCCGCAGCTTTCGCCTGTCCGCCCAACGTGTTCCAGTAGATATGTACCGGCGTAATAAAAAACGTGCGATATTCACTTTGATTTCTTAGATAATCAATATTCTCCAATACTTCTTTCTTGGCATCAGACGATAGCGAAGCATTCAAAAATCCTTTTTCATCAAATACAGTCTTACCGAATAAAATATGACCACCCTCGAAAGAAATAATCCCGATACAAGTGTTCTTATCGTTTTTATGGAGCGCCAATTCAACTGAATCCTTCGGAAAGATCATTTGAAAACTACCGTTGGGACTTGTCTTATTTTGATTTACCGTGTAAAGAAATTCATTATAAGCTTCATTCCAGGATGGCGTGCTGATTAGCGAATTGAAGCGAGCGCTATTTTCTATACCCATAGTTTTTAACGCCTGCGAACGCACGAAGTTGCGGAATAGGCCGGTAGGATCCCAAAAAACGTTAGGCTCCAGCGGGGAAATTGACTGGATGACGAAATTGTAATCACCTCGTTGAAGGTCCGTATAAGTTGACTGGAAATAATTTCCATAGTTCGAGTCCTCCGTATGATCGATTACCTCTTTTTTCTGGCCCCAATTTGACAAGTACTTATCAGGTAATTTTCCATCCTTTTTTAGATAGAATGAAATACTGTCGGCCTCTTCGACATCATTTACGAAGTGCTTATTCGTGATGTGATTATGAATATCTATTATTTGCCCCTCGCTTTCGAAGCAAAAAAAGGCGAATAAGGCTGTAATCAACAAGAATTTCAGTTTCATCGGTTCGGGTTTTGGTTGCGTAAATATAATGAATATTAATGCGTACATCTTTGGCATTTTATAATAATTCCCAAAACCACCTGCGCTGATGATTTTTTGGGTTATTATCCTGTTCAACTAAGTGGTCGCGAATTGTCTTGGCATTATTGCCGACAAGGATTTGATTTTTTAGGTTATTATAGTCTTCAGCCATAGATAAGTAAGGTTGTTCAAATGTATTAAATTAAGTAACAACGGCGTGTTTTTCTTCCCCTAATTAGCTCGTGTCCTTTTTCACTCAACGCCCTCATTTTATCTTAGAGCCTTAGCTGTTGTTTTTTAAAAAAGCGCTTTGCAGTACATTGTCCGCATAGTGCTGTCCTTTATTACACCCGGCAACAAAGCTAATTTTAGACGATAAAATATTTTTAACCCTAATAATTTAAAGCCATGACCAGAAGTCAAAAACAGTACAGCGATTCATACCTGTACGAGGCATTCATTACCCGCGCTTATCGCTCCGGCCGGGATTTTAGCAAAGGCACCGATAACAGCGAGTTCCGCCTGTTGGAACACATTGAGAATGGCCATTACGGCAAACCAAAAGATTACCCGAAGCAAGTCCAAAAGCTCAAAGTCAATCTGGCAAAAGCAGTAGCCAAAGTCCTGAAATGGAAGCTGACCGTCGCAGAAAGAGCGGCGGCGATCCTTTATGCAGAATTGGTAGCCCAAGCTGAGGATGCGGACAGTCTTGCCGTAGCAATCAACGGGTTATTAGATGCCACGCACCGGCTCAAAGAAGGCTAAAAGCTGCCATGCCCGGATTCTGTAGCGTAGATTAAATCGCTTTTATTGTCCGAAAAGCTCCGTCAGCAGATCCTTCATGCGGACATTGTCTATGTAATAGCAAAATGCATGTTCACAAGTGCCGCTCTCCAACAGGGGGGCGTTTTTCCGGACAGGCGTTTGGAATTCCATGGGAACAATGATACCGGTGTACCCGCCGTAGCCAAGCGTTTTCATTTTATCAAACACGCGGTCTATTTCCGTCACGCCCAATAGGGTATAATTGCAGCCCAGCGTGGTGGAGCCGTAGATCGGAGCCAGGTCGATGTCCAGCAATTGCTTGCTGACCGCATAATCCTTGTAGTTGTACCCGATAACGACCCGGCCGATATTGTTCTGGCTGGCGGTAATGGCCGATGGCTCCCGCAAATTGAAATCGGTGAAGGTCGTTTCGCCCGGAATTGCCGGGGCGATAATCGCGATGCGGACAGGGCTGACCGGCGTTGGGTTCAACATAAGCCTGCTTAACCGCTGCTGGTTGGCTTTTGAAATCATCCCGTCGAGGCTCTTCCATTTATGTACCGTATTAAACATCGCGCCCAAAGCGACCCCGGCGCCGAGACTGTGGGTGATAACGATGGTCGGGATGCCGGTTTGTTGCTCAACGCCGGTCATCAATTCCCTGAGCGACAAACTGACGAATATGGAATTGACCTGGGCAGGCTTCCACACTTTAACAACCGCCAGGCCGTCAAAAACATGGGCGTTGAGACTGTCCCAATGAATATCTACAAAGACTGGCCGCTCCGCAGGAAGTAACCTCCTGTGCGCAATGGTGTCCCGCAATTGATCATATTCAGCCTCTGCCATTGTATCGTTCAAGCCATGCACCAGGTAAACCAATCTTCCTGCATGCTGCCGCAGAATCTTATGATTGATCTCTTCGACATACCGGTTTTTTATTCGTCGTTGCACTTCACGGAAAGCAGCTTCAGCGGATGAGTCCGCGCTCACGCCGTAGAACTCAGATAAATACCGCATCCGCTTCTTCCTCGACAGGAAATAATGGGAAAGGCTGCCCAGGTTTTTACTGCCCCGTCGGCCATTTACCTTAAATTTTGCGCTGTCAATGGGCACCCCCGGGTCTGGGTAAAAATCACCGTAACGATCTATATAAACCCGGGTCACGATGGCGGTATCGCTATGCACAACTTTTTGTTCCGGCCGGAAGGAAACATAAGAAACGTGACAGGAAAAAACAAACAACACCGGCAGCAAAAGGCAGATGGTCTTGCAAATGGTAAACCTCGTCATAATGAAAAGTTTAAGCTTCACTAAAGATAATAAGTTTATCGCAAACCATTGTTCAAAAAAATTCCGGTTATCTACCACCATTAAGATTAGCCATCATTACCTTTGACGCATTCAAAAGCGGCAACTCTGCCGCGATTTGTGATAAGGTTTAGGTTAAAGTCCCCGAGCGCGATGTAAGGGGACTTTATTATTATTTATCTTTGTAACGCTAACATCCACTCATGACCAAACTCTTCGCCGTCGGCTTTCCGAGAACCCTGGACGAACTGCAGCTCGCCCAACTATTTGACCCCTGCGGTTATATAGAGCTCATCACCATCCTGCGCGACAAAAACACGAACGAAAGCAAGGCCATCGCTTTCATCCACATGAAAACCGAAAACGGCGCACTCGAAGCCATTAAAGCCCTCAACGGCAAAGCTTTCGGCGACCGCCAAATGGAAGTACGCTTAGCCGAAGACAAGGAACCGGCGCCTGCCAAACCGGTTTACAAGCCGGCACCCAAAACGAACAATCCACCACAAAAGAAAAAACGCCCACGCCTCCAGCGTTAACAAAACATGCAACAAAGTGAAGCCATATACCTTATCCAAAAAGCCATCACCGGCGACCAACCCCAACGCTGGACCGACCTCGGATGCGGGAACGGCACCTTCACCCTCGTCCTGCAAAAACTGTTACCAACAGGAAGCCGCCTGACCGCAATTGACAAACAAGCACAAAAATTACCCGTCACATTTATCAAAGCCGACTTCGAAAAAGATGACCTTGATTTAAATGATCTCGATGGCGTCCTCATGGCCAATTCGCTGCACTACGTCCGCGACCAGGCCAAACTGATCAAAAAATTGGAAGCCTGTTTTTCAACCAGGCCGACCTTTCTCATCGTCGAATACAACACCGAACGCGCAAGCCCCTGGGTTCCCTACCCCATCAACTATCAAAACCTATTAAAGCTATTCACTACGCTCAACTATACCTTCATCACCCAACTGGCAAACCTACCGTCCCGCTTTGGCGGACAAATCTATTCCGCCCTGATCCGGTTATGATCAAATAAATTCCACCTTCTCGTTTACCAGGCGACGCCTTTATACAGGGCGAACAATCAACCTCCAGCGAATAGTCCCTTGCGACATATTATGCTGATGATGATTCTGTGGTGGAAGCTGCCGTTCCTTTTCGGCGACCACTTCCCGCCCGCAACCCATACACCTGTAAATACCCGAATAAGGCGGCTGAACGCCAGGGTTATAATCCTTACTAAATGCCGCGTCCTGACTTTGCGTCAGATACTGGCCGTTGTTATATAAAGCCATAAAAAAATATTTACTTGTT
>Ga0206965_10054_pt1 | contig 34674 bp, 36 predicted proteins | sample Alteio_BWOrgHeat_26_FD_152973 | JGI IMG/M metagenome (GOLD analysis project Ga0206965, IMG submission 152973) | Enriched cells from forest soil in Barre Woods Harvard Forest LTER site, Petersham, Massachusetts, United States -... | ecosystem: Environmental > Terrestrial > Soil > Temperate forest >...
GGAACGGCTTCGCACAATGCACCTTCATAGCGATGGAGCAGGAAAATTACCTCAAAACCGGCCGCCATGAACGCAGGCGCGAGATTGATATGCATGCGCTCAACGCCACCGCAGGCAAGATTAGGAAGATAAATGACAAGCGTCCTCTTCAAAACGACTCTTCTTTCCTTAAGACGGCGGGAAGAGTTCTCCAGAGGATCACAATATCCGTCCACATATTCCAGTTTCTGGCATATTCGCATTCAAGCGCAATACGCTGTTGCATGGTAAGCTTGTTACGACCGCTTACCTGCCAAGGACCGGTAAGGCCGGGACGCACGCTCTGGTAGAAAATCAGATTGCTTCCGTAGACGCTTCTTTCCTCAGGAAGAATGGGACGGGGGCCTACTAAACTCATCTCGCCTTTGAGAATATTGATAAGTTGCGGAAGCTCGTCGATGCTGCTGCGGCGTAGGGCGCCGCCGACTTTAGTCAAATGCTGATCGCTGCCTTTAATTTTATGGAATTTTTGCCATTCGGCAGCAGCTTTGGGGTTACAGGCGAGATAATTGCGGATGGATGCTTCAGCGTCCTCCTGCATGGAGCGGAATTTGTAAAGAGTGAATTCCTTGCCGCCCTTGCCTACGCGTTTTTGGCGGAAAATCGCGGAATAGCCGTCAAGACGAACGAGGAATGCCGTTGCAATCAGACAAGGGCTTAAGGAAACTAAAACAACGCTGGCGCCTACAATATCAAGAATACGTTTCAGGCCAAGCGCAAACCGGGAAGGTCTATAGCTTTCTGTTAATTCGCTTTCCTGGATATTCGCTATGAGGGAATGGGACATAGTTTTTTATCTTGAAACAGGACGTATCAAAATGGGAAGAATGAGGCAGCCGTAGCAAAGTGTTTTGTGATCGCAAAGTACAATTTGCAGCGAGCTTTCAATTACTACTATTGATTGATCTGGCCCACGCATTTCTGTGATTTGAATTTTAGAGTCATTCAAATTTTTCCCGTTATGAAACAATAAAGAGGGATGAAAGTTTTGAGAGAATAGGTATTAACTATTCTGAAGATATGTTAAGAGAGCACAATGTCTGAAGCAGTTTTAGTAGCGGGTGGTGCAGGATATATCGGATCGCACGTGTGCAAGGCACTGGCGGCGGCGGGGTATTTACCTGTAACGCTCGATAATCTTGTCACCGGCAGGCGCGATTTCGTCCGGTGGGGGCCATTGGTCGAGGCCAATGTTGCCGATACTGCCGTCATACGCCAGACGGTCACGCAACATGCGATCAAGGCGGTTATAGATCTGGCTGGGTCCATTGAAGTAGGCGAATCAGTCAGCAACCCGCTTAAGTATTACGACAACAATCTCGTAGCAAAGGTAAGCTTCTTACGCGCATTGCAGGAATGCGGTGTGCGCGCATTCGTATTTTCCTCCACCGCTGCAGTGTACGGCGAGCCGGTTGCAGTGCCTATTGTGGAGGCACATCCGCTGCTGCCAAAAAACCCTTACGGTTGGTCAAAGCTCGCATTCGAGCAGGTGCTGCGCGATTTCCATGTTGCGGGCGGCCCTGCATGGATGGCGCTTCGGTATTTCAATGCGGCGGGCGCATCTTTGGAAGGTGAGATTGGTGAAGCCCATGATCCGGAGACGCATTTGATTCCCAGAGCGTGTCTTGCCTCGCTCGGGCGGATACCGGGGCTGGAGATTTTTGGTAATGACTACCCCACCAAAGACGGTACTGCCGTGCGCGACTATGTGCATGTGATGGATTTGGCAGCGGCGCATGTGCTGGCGATAGAAGCACTCATGCGCGGCGAAACGCCAGCCGCCTATAACTTGGGCAGTGGGATTGGCACGTCGGTAGGGGAGGTGCTGAACACGTTCTCGCGCATGGGACTTGCTGTACCACATACCTTCAAACCCCGTCGCGCAGGGGATCCTGTCCGCCTGGTGGCCGATAGCCGGGCTGCTAAGGAAAAGCTGGGCTGGAAGCCACGCTACGGCGATAGCGAAACTATCATCCGCTCTGCGTATAATTGGCACAAATAGGCCATCGTAACAAAAGTGTCATAAAACTGCCGTGGCAGCCTTGTGTTAATTATGTTAAAAATATCGACCAATAATTAAAACAATGGGGAGCGTTATGTCTGAAGCTGAAAAGTCTAGTATAAAGGATATTGCAGATACTGTTAGTGTTGCCGATGCTACTCAATTACTACGTGGTGCGCAGTTGGTTGTAGGGGATACAGAAGAAAATGTGAAATTGACTGAGGCTGCGAAAGCACTTCTGGGCAAAAACATCCTAGGGGTAGAGGATAAAGATAAGGAGCTTGAGGACATAAATAGGGAAGCTCTTGAGTTAGGAATTATTTCTGCTCTAAGATCGATGGCAAGATGGGCAATAGCAACAAAACGATATAATGATGGACTGCCAGCTAGTGGAGAAAAGCTTGATCCAATGGCTTTAAAGGAAGGAATTAAAATAGGGCAAAAAATAATGATAGAAATAGGAGAACCAGACCCAGAGACGAAAGGTATTAAATTATATGCAAAAGTGTATGGTGCAGTGATAAGGCGCGGCCTTGGTCTCGAACAAAAAACAGACGGCATGACTAAAGAATAAATGCATTAATAGCATTTATACCGCCTGCTCTTAAATCATCAGATGGCTTTTTTCCTATCCCCGTGCAGCGGGTCCTGATGAATGAGGATTTCCGTGTTAGGAAAGGCGGCAGCTAGGGCATCTTCCACACGGTCGGAAATTTCATGGGCGCGGCGCAGGCTGATAGTGTCGTCCAGCTCGAGATGAAGCTGAATGAATCCGCTGACACCTGATTTGCGCGTGCGCAGATCGTGCAGGCCGACCACTTCAGGATCGGCGCATACGACACGGTAGATAGCCTCGCGTTCCTCATCAGAGAATTCACGATCCATTAGGTTCTGAAAAGCCCGTGAGCCAATCGTGAAGGCGCCGTAAATGATATAGAGTGCAATCACAATGCCTATCGCCGGATCGGCAGTTTTCCAGCCAAGCTCTGCTGCCAGAATCAGCGCTACAATCACGCCGACGTTTGTCAGAAAGTCGATGAAGTAATGCAGTGCATCGGCAGCGATCGCGCCGGAGGAGGTCTTGCGTACAACATGGCGCTGATAGGCTACGAGTGCCAGGCTCAGCACAATGGATATAATCATCACGCCGATGCCGATGGGGCTGTTATATACTGGCGCAGGGGCAAACAGACGCTTGATGCCTTCAATAATAAGAAAAACGCCGGACCCGCAGATGAAGGTGGACTGTGCGAGCGTTGCCAGGTCTTCAGCCTTGCCATGGCCGAAGCGGTGCTCGTGATCGGGTGGCTGTAGGGCATAGCGTATGGCGACAAAGTTGATGGTGGAAGCAATCACGTCGAGCATGGAATCGGCAAGCGAGGAAAGCATGCTGAGCGAATCCGTGAATGACCACGCTGCCGCTTTCAGGATAACGAGCACAATACCTACGCTTAGCGAGAACAGCGAGGCACGCCGCATCAGTTGGCCTGCGGTAGTATCACGCTGAGGAATATGAATATGGTTGTCCAAGATGAATTTTTCGCAATGAAGATTTAATCCGGCCGTAACTATGATCCTATTGATAACATATACTTATTATGGAATAAATAGCGAGTATTCGAGATGCCTGAAACGTATATTCTATATATGCGTATTTTAAGTGAGATGTGACGTAAACTTTTAACAAGAGGATTTTTTTATGCAATGCAAACGATTCCTTTCTCTCGTGCTTGTAACCACTATGCTCGCAGGATGTAATCCGCCGCCCCCGGGCGCAGGCCAGGATACTGACGGTATTTCCAAGCAGGATATCGGCACGGTGCTGGGCGGCATCGGCGGTGCGGTCATCGGCTCGCAGTTTGGTGGCGGGAGTGGTCGGCTTGTAGGTGTGGCCGCAGGCGCGCTCCTGGGCGGTTTTGCTGGTAGCGCCATCGGCAAGTCGCTCGACAGGCAAGATGCCAACTATGCCAATCAGTCAGCCCAGACCGCGCTGGAGAATAACCAGACCGGTCAGTCCACACCGTGGCAGAACCCGGACAATGGTCATTCTGGCACCATCACTCCGCAAGATACCTATCAAGAGGCAGATGGCACGTATTGCCGCGAATATACGCAGAGCGTTACTGTCGATGGTCAGCAGCAGAAGGCTTATGGCAAGGCTTGCCGCCAGCCTGACGGCGCCTGGAAGATCGTACAGTAATGTAGGCTAAGTGTTTGACATGCGCCCGTTCCTTATGCTTGACATGAGGGGCGGGCGCATGTTTTTTGTTGAGAGCAAGTAGATAATACGGGGTAATTGCAGATGACTGAAACACAAGAGAAAGAATCCTCTGTTCCGGCTGGCACGCTGATGCGCGGCAAACGCGGGCTTATCATGGGTGTAGCGAACGATAAATCGCTCGCGTGGGGCATCTCACAATATCTGGCAGCGCAAGGAGCTGAACTTGCCTTTACGTTTCAAGGCGAGGCGCTCGAAAAACGCGTGCGTCCTTTAGCAGGTAGTGTGAATTCCAAACTGATTCTGCCGTGTGATGTAACCAATGAAGCCTCGATGGATGCCGTGTTTGAAACCATCGCGAAAGAATGGGGCAGTCTCGATTTTCTCGTTCATGCTATCGGCTTCTCGGACAAGAATGAACTAAGAGGCAAGTATGTCGATACTTCGCCTGCAAATTTTGCCCTCACGATGAATGTGTCCTGTTATTCGTTTACGGCGCTGGCCAAGCGCGCGCATCCACTCATGAAAAATGGCGGCAGCATGCTCACGCTTACCTATTACGGTGCCGAGCGTGTCATGCCGCATTACAATGTTATGGGTGTTGCTAAGGCAGCGCTGGAGGCAAGTGTGCGTTATCTTGCTGCCGATCTGGGCGGTGCGGGCATACGCGTTAATGCGATTTCCGCTGGCCCGGTGAAAACGCTTGCGGCATCTGGTATTGGTGACTTCCGCTATATCCTTAAATGGAACGAACTCAATGCGCCCTTGCAGCGTAATACGACTCTCGGCGATGTTGGCGGTGCCGCGCTCTATTTATTATCTGAGCTAGGGCAGGGGACGACGGGTGAAGTACTGCATGTCGATTCTGGCTATCATGTGGTGGGCATGAAGCGTGTGGACGCTCCCGATATTGCGGTGGTGAATAATCATAATGGCCAGTAACTCCTTCGGCACACTCTTTCGGTTTACGACCTGGGGCGAGAGCCACGGCGAGGCGATAGGATGTGTAGTGGACGGCGTACCTGCGCGCATTGCACTTAGCGAAGCGGATATCCAACCTTATCTCGACAAGCGCAAGCCAGCGCAGTCGCGCTTCACCACGCAGCGCAAGGAAAGTGACACGGTCAAAATTCTCTCTGGCGTGTTTGAAGGTATGACAACGGGCTCGCCGATTAGTCTTATCATTCACAATGAAGACCAGAAGTCGAAAGATTACGCGGACATCAAAGACAAATTCCGCCCCGGACATGCGGATTACACGTACTGGAAGAAATACGGCATACGCGATTATCGCGGTGGCGGGCGCAGCAGCGCGCGCGAAACGGCGATGCGTGTGGCAGCAGGCGCCATTGCCCGCAAGATTTTGCCAGAGGGTGTTATCATTCGCGGTGCACTCGTGCAGATGGGCACTGAAAAAATCGATCGCAGCAAATGGGACTGGAACGAAGTGGATAACAACCCATTCTTCTGCCCGGACAAAGCCAAGGCAAGAAATTTTGAAGAATATCTTGATGGCATCCGTAAAGAAGGCTCTTCCATTGGCGCGGTGATTGAAGTGGTGGCCGAAGGCGTGCCTGCTGGATGGGGCGAACCCATTTACGATAAGCTCGATTCCGATCTCGCTCGCGCCATGATGAGCATCAACGCGGTCAAGGGTGTGGAAATCGGCGATGGCTTTGCGGCAGCGGAAATACGCGGCGAACAAAATGGTGACCGCATGCGGATGAAAGGGAAGGAAGTCGAATTCCTCTCCAATCATGCAGGCGGTATATTAGGCGGCATCTCCAGCGGCCAGCCAGTAGTGGTGCGCTTTGCGGTGAAACCCACGAGCTCGATATTGACTCCGGTGGAAACGGTCGATGTGCATGGCAATAACACCACTATTGCCACCAAAGGCCGCCACGATCCGTGCGTCGGCATCCGCGCCGTACCTATCGGCGAGGCGATGATGGCCTGCGTGCTCGCGGATCATTATTTGAGGGCAAAGGCGTTTAAGCCTTAAGCAATAATATCGGGGTAGAGAGCGTCCTGGAGTTTGCTGATTTCGTCGCGCAGCTGGAGCTTCTCTTTTTTCAATCTATGTAACTGAAAATCATCACGAAATTTGTCCGCATTGAGCTTATCTATCATGGCATCAAGCTCCTGGTGGTGGAGGGTAAGCGCCTCCAGCTTCTTGATCAGTGCGAGCTCTTCTTCCATATCCCCTAATAGTCTGAATATTATTACTTTTTTCAGAAAGGACAGCCATTATAGCAAAAAACGACCCTGCTGCACACCCATTTTTTGTGCATCTGCGAAGGCGCCTGTCGCTTTTGCGCTACAGGGGCGGAAATAAAAGGCTTCCAGGGCGTTTTTATACCCATTTTAACCAGTCGTTAATCTTGTCGTGGCATTCTCCAAAGCCCGGCCCCGTGCGGGCAACCACATAATAAAAAGACTATGAAACATATTCGATTGTTCTTTCTTGCAGCCGTTTTTAGCGCTGTTTTTTCTTTCTCACTGCGGGCTGCTGATGCGCCGCCGCCGCTTCCTCCGTTACCCACTGCCGACAGCGGATTTACAGAGCTGAAATTGCCTGCTAACGCTTTGTCTGCGCCACCGCCTTCGCTTCCGGCCCCGTCTAGTGTGCCTCTGCCTTCGGTGGCAACATCTGCATCGGCTCCAATGACGAGCGATAAAGGCACTTCACCTCTTCCGGTTCCTCCTCTGCCTCTGGAATTGCCACCCCTGCCGGGAGAGAACTCCTTATCGTTGCAGAATACGGAGAATAAGCCGCAGGAGAAGGAGGCCGTATTGCCGCCCGCTCCGGTTAAGGAGATACAACCGGAAGAGAAGCCAAGGGCAAAAGTCAGGCATAAAAGAATTGTCAGAAAAGAAAGCAAGCCCCATTTCGCCTCTCAAGGCAGTCTGTATTTCCGTTCCGAACGCCTGCCGTCAACGATTTACCGTAAATCTTACAATGGGGCCAATCATCACCTGCCGATGGCGCGTTATGAGCAGGAATATGATGCGCTGGTGTTTGTGACCGCCGAACGTGATGATTTAAACGGTTTGCGTGCCATGCTTGGCACCGGGCGTAAGGTGGACATGGTGAATCGTGCGGGTGATACTCCTTTGCTTGCGGCGGTTAAACATAACGCCATCAATACAGCGCGTCTGCTGTTGGCGCTGCATGCTAATCCGAATGTACAAGATGGCGCAGGGATGACACCGCTTGCGATTGCTGCAACCAACGGCAACTATCCGATGATGCGCGCATTAGAAGAGATGGGCGCGCGGCCGGTGCAGGTTAGTAGTAATCCTTAAGCATTCTTTGATGAATTATAAGGAACGTATCCTGCGATTAACTCTTAGGAAGTACAAAATATTGCATATATGAGCCAAAGAGAGCCAAATTATTTTGACCTGATAATCTTTCAGACAAAAGCATCCTGCTTACGCCTTAAAAGAATCGCGAGTGATATTTTTCTTTTGCCTCAATGCCAAAAATGGCCTGTTACCCATCCTTTGAAAAATGGAGTATTGCTCGCAGAATCCAAGTCTATCTTATGGGATGAAAAAGCTCCTCATGCAGAAAAGATTTTACAGGCAGGCAAAGTGCATAACTTGCGAATAGCGGCAAAGATGCTTGACGGTTGTACGGTTCCTGCAAACAAACAATTCAACTTCTGGTGTCAGATAGGATGCCCAACCCGATTAAAGGGGTATGTCAAAGGACGTGAATTGCGTCAGGGTTGTATCATTCCCACTATCGCAGGAGGACTGTGCCAATTATCAAATGCCCTCTATGATACAGCGCTAAAAGCTGGATTTACTATTCTAGAACGCCATGCTCATACACAAGTCATACCAGGGTCCATGGCTGAAACCGGGCGTGATGCCACTGTGTTCTGGAACTATGTTAATTTGCGTTTTAGCTTCTTCAAACCATATATTATTCGCGTCCATATGACGGCTGAAGAACTCATTGTGCAGTTGTGGAATTCTCATGAGTCTTAATACTCCAGCCAGCTGTGGCAGCTGCGGGATGCACGAATGCCAATTCAATATTGAAAAGGAATTTTCTCGGATAAATTCTGAGCATTCGGCATGGCTGCTGGATAAGCCCTCGCTGGAATTCAGCGCCTATCTTTCCTATATGATTGCAGGAGATGACCTTGTTTTCTTGCCACTCCGCAGAAAGCCACTGAATAATAACCTGCGTGATTGGCACATACCTAATACTTGCGCTCTAATTCAATCCCCGATTACAATGTTAAGACGGTCTATAGCCCTGCGTTTATCCGTGCGTTATGGCAGTGGAAGACGTCAGCATATAATAGAAGATTTTGACCAGCGTATTGCTGCCATATACGCAACGAAATTACCTTTCACTGTAAAGAAATTAATCGTGTGGCAGAATTTCCTGCCGTTCCTACAATTGGATAAGACATTAGGTGGGCGTAAATATGATGTCTTGTTATGGCGTGCCCCACGCCATGTGCTGCAACCTATGCTTGACCAAGCCAAAGCACTTTATCCTGAAAGCACAACACTTCAGGATTTCCGCAGCCATGCACGGATTGTTGAAGCTGAGCGTATAGCATTAGAAAATGCCGAAAAAATTATTACACCCCACCCCAAATTAGCACAACTCTATGCCGATAAATCGCTCCTGCTACCTTGGGTATGGCCCTCAGAGGCTAGTCAGGAAAGGGGCAATAGAATAGCGTTTCTTGGCCCTACACTTGGGCGTAAAGGGGCATATGTAGTGCGGGAAGCGGTACGAAAACTTGGTCTACCAATTATTGTTATTGGTAAAAATCTGGAGCAGGAAAATTTTTGGCAAGGCATTTCTATAGAACAACGAAATATAGGACCAGGATGTTTTGACAGTGTAGGGCTGTTGCTGGCTCCTGCGCTGGCTGAATATAATCCCTCTTCTCTTATGAATGCCCTGATGCAAAATATCACAGTACTTGCAACAGGATGGTGCGGGCTAGGCCCTGTAAATAACCTTCATTTTGTTGATCCCTTTGATGCCAGTGCATTAGCTGAGAAAATACTCTCTTTGCTACCTGACGATTCTTGATGATTGCCCTGCAAGCAATAGTGAAGCCCAACAATCTTGAAGGAGACTCTCAGCTAGCCGCTTTCTTAAATTTCTGCGGGTCCTGGGCTAGGAAATGCTTGATGTTGCGGATGGCCTGGCGCAGGCGTTGGCGGTTTTCGACGAGCGCAATACGCACATGTCCGTCACCATATTCACCAAAGCCGATGCCGGGTGCTACGGCAACTTCCGCTTCCTTGAGCAATAGCTTGGAAAATGCAAGCGACCCCATGTCTTTATAAGCTTCCGGCAACGGTGCCCAGGCGAACATGGAGGCTTGCGGTGAGGGAACATCCCATCCTGCGTCCTTAAGTCCGCTGATGAGCACATCGCGGCGTTGCTTATAGAGCGTGCGCACTTCTTCCACGCAGTCTTGCGGGCCATTGAGTGCGGCGGTGGCTGCTACCTGCACGGGTGTGAATGCGCCATAATCGAGATAGGATTTGATGCGGGTAAGCGCATTGATAAGGCGTTTGTTGCCTACGGCGAATCCCACGCGCCAGCCTGCCATCGAATAGGTTTTGCTCATGGTAGTGAACTCAACCGCGATATCTTTGGCCCCCTTGACCTGCAAGATGGATGGCGGCGGGTTGCCATCGAAATAAATCTCGCAGTAGGCCAAATCGGAAAGGACGTAAATGCCATGATGGCGGCAGAGATCGACTACTGCCTCGTAAAACGCAAGATCTACAGTTTCAGCAGTTGGATTGCAGGGGTAATTAAGCACCAGCGCAATCGGCTTGGGCGTGCAATGTTTGATGGCACGGCGAAGCTGCGTCATGAAGTCGTAGCCGTGTGCCTTCGGTAGATTCCAGATGGAAGCGCCTGCAATGACGAAGCCAAAGGGGTGAATAGGATAGCTGGGGTTGGGCACCAGTATCACATCGCCTGGGCTGCTGATGGCCTGGGCAAGATTGGCAAGCCCTTCCTTGGAGCCGATGGTTACGACTACTTCAGAATTGGGATCAAGTTCCACGCCAAACCGACGCTGGTAGTACGCTGCCTGGGCTTTGCGCAATCCCAGAATGCCCTTGGACTGCGAATAACCATGGGTTTTGCCGTCCTGCACCACTTCGCGCAATTTCTCAACGATATGCTTGGGCGTCGGCGAGTCAGGGTTGCCCATGCCCAAATCGATGATATCGTGGCCCGCAGCGCGCAGTTTCGCCTTTGCGCCGTTCACTTCGGCGAATACATACGGTGGCAGACGCTTGATGCGGTAAAAATCCTCTTCGGCCATAAATAACAATGCTTAGTAATTATTGCTATTATCGTCCGCAGGAACATACATGCGGCGGGCGGCGTAGCGTGATTCAGCTAGGTAATGCGTTTGTGAATCGGCTGCAGGCGGTGTGAGCATAACCGGTTCTGCTGCCATATCGGCACCGGATGATTGCGCCAGATCGTTAAAGGAAGAGGCAGCGGGTGGATGCAGGTGCACAGGCTCTGCAGCGACTTCCTCTGAGGGTGAAGCTGTCGGCGGATGAAGATGAATGGGCTCCATTGGCGCGTTTGCAAGGGCTTCGTCAGGCACAGAAGGGCTAAAAGAGGCATAGGGCATAGGCGCAGGTGTGGGGGCAGGCGCCGTTGCCATCAGCTCATGAGGAGCTTGTGCTGGGGTGGGATTCTCTGCAGGAGTTTGTTTTGCTTCCACAGGCGCGTTTGCAGGGGCAGCATTGCTGGTATTATCGGAGGGAAGCAGATTATGCAGCCAGCTATTAAATCCGCCATCGTCCTTAGCTTGTTGTGGAGCAGGTGCGGGTACTGGATTGGGCGCGGGAGCAGAAGTGGCAACGTACGCAGGTGTTGCCGGCTGCATCTGAGGCATAGTAGCCGCATCGGGATTGTTCACAAGCTGACCGGTTTGCGGTGATGTCATAACCGTAGCGCTGGAATCACTCATAAGCTGTTTGCGGCCGGCTTCAGAAGCATCATGATCGCCTGCCAGTGCCCTAAACTCGGCAGTCGATTGATCTTTAGGGGTATGTGTAGGTACAGGCGGAATATCCGCCAGCGAGGGGGAGCCGCTGTCTGCTCCTGCGGTGTTTTCAATCGGTACGCGGCGTGTACTTGCCTGCGGAGAATAAACGTCGGGCGGTGTATCCGGCGCATTATTATTAGTGACATTGTTAAGGGCGGGCGCATGGCGATTATTGAAATCGACATTCGAGCCTTCAGGAGTGGTACGGTGTGTCCCGAAAAGATCATAGAAAGTCTGAGACTCGCATGCGCTTAGGGCTACTAACATTAGTAATGCGCCGCAGATTTTTTTATTCACTATTGTGTTCCCAAACCCCATACCCCACGTTGTCCCTTCTTACGCCGCTTGTGCCGACCATAGGCACCGGCTGTTCTGCGCTTCTTGAAAACAGTCATTGCTATCCCCGCGGACGAACACTATAACCGTACCCATCCTGCGAGCGAATAACCATAGCGTGGGACAGGGCCTTGATCAATTGTTATATAGACTATGTCGAAAACGGCAGAATCCCACGCAGACGCCACCGCTGCCACCTTTGCAGCCAATCTTGCTAAAATTGCTGAGCAATCGCAGCGTATTGTCCAGGAATTTGCGGCGCGCAATGTACAGGCTTCGTTTGGCACAGGCGATCCGCTGCATTTAGGCGGCGCGCTGGCTGAATGGTTTGCGCGCATGCTGAGCGATCCGGAAAAGCTGGTGGAGTTGCAGCTGGGCTGGTGGCAGGACACACTGCAGCTATGGCAGCAGACGACACAGAAATTTTTAGGCGAGCAATCTTCGCCGGTGATCGAGCCCGACAGCCGCGATAAGCGTTTTAGGGATGAGGCGTGGCAGGAAAGCATTATCTTCGATTTTATCAAGCAGTCATACCTACTGGCGGCACGCTGGACGCAACGCAGCATACAAGATATCGACGGCATGGATCCGCACACAGCCCGCAAGATTGACTTTTACACGCGTCAATTTGTCGATGCGATGGCGCCTTCCAACTTCCTACTTACCAACCCAGAAGTACTTAAAACCACGCTGGAAACCGGTGGCGAAAATCTGGTGCATGGTCTCAAAAATATGCTGGAAGATTTGGAACATAGCAAGGGCACGCTACGTATTAGCATGACCGATACGGATGCTTTTGAAGTAGGAAAGAATCTTGCAATTACCAAAGGCAAGATCGTTTTCCAGAACGACCTCATGCAGCTTATCCAATACGAGCCGCTGACCAAGGAAGTTTATAGTACGCCAATGCTTATTATCCCGCCCTGGATTAACAAGTATTACATCCTTGATCTGCAGCCGGAGAATTCGATGGTGCGCTGGATAGTCGAGCAGGGCCATACGGTATTTGTCGTCTCCTGGGCCAATCCGGATACCAAGCTGGGTAGCAAGCGCTTCGATGATTACCTGCTCGAAGGGCCGCTTGCGGCGCTGGATGTGATTGAATCTATTACCGGCGAAAAAGAGACCAATGTCATAGGCTATTGCCTGGGGGGGACGTTGCTTGCGATTGCGCTCTCCTATCTTAAAGCAAAAAAACAGGATCACCGGGTAAAATCGGCCATATACCTCACCACCATGATTGATTTTTCCGAAGCGGGCGAACTCTCGGTTTTTGTTGATGAAGAACAATTGCGCTCGCTGGAAACGCGTATGTCGGAAAAGGGCTATCTGGAAGCCGACGATATGGCGACGACATTTAATATGCTGCGCGCCAATGACCTCATCTGGTCGTTTGTGGTGAATAATTACCTGCTCGGCAAAGATCCGTTCCCGTTTGATCTGCTCTACTGGAATTCGGATTCCACGGCGATGCCTGCCGCTATGCACAGCTTTTACTTACGCAATATGTATCAGAAGAATTTATTGGTGAAGCCGGGCGGCATCAAAATTTGCGGCGTGCCAATTCACGTGGAGGAAATCACGACACCGACGTTTATGCTCTCCACCCGTGAGGATCATATTGCGCCGTGGAAATCCACCTATGCTGCCACGCAACTGTTTAAAGGGCCGATCAAGTTTGTACTGGCGGCGAGCGGCCATATTGCGGGCGTTGTCAACTCGCCGGTCAAAAAGAAATATAGCCATTGGGTGGGCAACAGCTTGCCGAAATCACCAGACGAATGGTTCAAAAAAGCCAAGGAACTCCCTGGTTCCTGGTGGCCGGATCTGGCAGACTGGCTGGCACCGCGCAGTGGTGAGAAAGTTGCCGCACGCAAAGTAGGTGGTAGCAAGTTCAAGCCCATTGAAGATGCGCCGGGCAGCTACGTCAAAGTGAAGAAGTAGATTAACCCATCGCCAAAGACGCAGGACGGGATACTTCCATTTTTTGCAGATGCGTAATCTGATCGGAAATTATCTTTTCCACTTCCTCCTGGCTTTGATTGATGCCCTTAATGCTGGTAACGTATTCCGCTGCGGAAGCGATGGCAGCTTTGCGTGCTTTTTCAGGTATCTGGGTTAAGAGGTTGGCAGACACCATGAGTAAGTCGCGTTCAAACCCTTCCGGATCTTTCTTTTGAACTGATTCTTTGTTGCCCGAATGGCCGAACGAGAAATTAGAGATAATCGCTGCACTATAGCTGATCACATTCCATATGAAGTCATAACGCTTGGCTTTAGTAAACTTAAGCTCGTCCGGACTCTTTGCGGTCTTTATAGCCTGATAGGCCCTGTACCCTTCATTGCCGGCGCCGTAGAGTTTTAAAGCATGCGTGACCATACCCACCGGCGCAGTAATGCGCGCACGCGGATTTTCGGTAAGCCACTGGCCAAATGACTGCGAAGATGTCCCGCCGTCCTTGGATTTAAACTTCCAGGGCGGCGCATGCGGTTTATCGAATGCGAAAGTGGCCCACCAGGCAGCAGAATAAATCGTGCCGCCTGCAATCTTGGCGCCATTAAACGTTTCCTTTTTGGTGGCAGAGTGCGCAACCAGCCCCGCGGAAATTGCCTTGGCAAGAGAAAGAAACGATACGGTGTTCTTTTTTAGGTAATTCTCTGCAGCCCCCAGATAGCCGCTTTTCTGCGCAGCTTCCGGCGTTGCATCTTTGCCTTGAGGCAGCACAATGCCTTCTTCCTTCAGATGCTTTGTAAGCTCTTCATGAAAAATAAGTATCGTATCTTTTTTCGTTTCCCGGCCATAAAGCACAAGTGGAGCAGCGCCCATGAGATTGATGACGCCTACCATCATCTCCGACCAGTCCTTGCTGGTAAACTTGCCGCTATGGTTATGCCGTGCGCGCATGATCGCTGAGCCCATCCAGGCAAGGCTGGCAATCGTCAGAAGCGAGCCGGTTATGAGCAGAGGATCTTTTTTAAGCAGCGATCGTGAATTATTCTTCCGCTGAGCATCATTATCTGCTGGAGTCGCAATCACCTGAGGTATGCCCTTGGCCCATCCCCCGTCAGCAATGATGTCCACCAATTGCTGCGTGCTTTTGCTTTCGGGAATGATGAGTTCATCGATTCCTTTCTCAGCACTTATGAAACTTGCAATCCCATTCTCTGCCAGTGCTGCACGCATAGCACCAAATACATGACGATTGGCCTCAGTCTGTGCGCGCAAAACGGCATATACTTTCTTGCCATGAGAGGTACATTCCATTTGAGCGATATCGCCAGAGGACCATCGATATAGGGGCATTGTTTATTCCCTATAGGCTGGTGGTTGCGGCAACGCTGCGCGGTGTCATTGAGCGCATTGCCTCTTGGCAGACATGCTGATTGTTTGCGACTACGCCGCTTACCTGTGGATTTTTGATAAGCATTTTCTGTTTGCTCTGGTTTTGGCTGCGGCTTTTTTCGAGGGTACGGGTAAAAGACTTCTCTGGCGCTGTCTGCAGTTCTTCTTGGGGAACAAGGGCGACCGTTTTAAAGGGAAGTATGCCGGAGGTCTGGCCGCAGACGGTAAAGGCCAATTCCTGTGCACGCAGCGTGCCGTCATTGAGACTGTTTGCGATCTGCTGCAGCTGATCGGTAAATTCCGTAGCCTCGATAACATTCAGTTTCTGTGTGTCGTTAAGCTTGGAGAACGGCGCGCCGAATTGCATAATGATATGGTCGGCAAGTCCTTGGTTGGCGGTTACAAATAACGTCATCACCTGCTCTGGAGTGATACGTTTCTTATGCTCGTGAAGCTCTTGTAAATAGTGAATCTGCTCCGAAACCGACAAATTACCCTGACGTGAGGGATTGTGTTTGATAGAGTACAGCGAAGGCTCTTCAAGTCCTAATCGTTTTGAGCCTACACTCCCCAGAATATGTTCGCCTGCAACGCACGCCAAAAAGCCAGTGAGTGCAGTAGCAGCCCATAGAGCAAGGCTGCTGCCGGGAAGGATTAAGCCTGCAATCATCGGACCCACGAATGCCGCAAGGATAGGTGCTGTAACTAGGCATAGTGATGTCACCGCGATGCTTAAGTTGCGTTTCCACCGGCTGCGTCGTACGGCATCGCCTATGACAGGATTAACCTGCGCCACCTTTTCCATATCATGCGTGGTGACGGACTCTGGCTCTTTTCCAAGTATGGAACCAATTTCATTGCGGTATTCTTTGCTAAGCAGCGCTTTGGTATGATTGTGATCCCAGACGCTGAGTAATGCCAGCAAGCCTGCGGCAGGAGCTGCGCCCGCTGTTCCCCCCATAAGTAGTTTCGCACCTTTATCAGCACCTATGCCGGCAAGATGACGGGGGATATGATGTAGTATAGTCTCGGCCATTTTTTCGCCTGATGGGTTATTCCATCTTTGACTCTACCATAGAAACGTTACGAAATTATTACGATAAACGGTGTATTTACAAGGGAGGGTAATGTCTAACCTATTGATTTATATGGTCGGGGCGGTAAGATTCGAACTTACGACCCTCTGCTCCCAAAGCAGATGCGCTACCAGGCTGCGCTACGCCCCGACATTTACGCGGTATCTATACACCCTTGTCTTTATTTGTATATATCTTGATTGCAGCCGGTCAAATAATCATCGCTAGCCCCTTGCGATTTGTATGACTCCTGCTGATTCTATCTCTGTCTGGTATCCCCCGGGAAACGGGAAAGCTTCGCGCTTTCCTGCGATACGCTCCTTGATTCAAAGGCGGTTTCGCGGCAGTGTCCTTCTAAAAGGAGATTGCAGATGCTGTCTGTTGCGCGCAAAGCGAATAGAACGCTGGGCTTCACCCTAATCGAATTGAGCATCGTGCTTGTCGTCATCGGCCTGGTTGTTGGTGGTGTGCTGGTGGGACAGGATTTAATCAGTGCTGCGGGCGTGCGCGCGCAGATAGCGCAGATCGAGAAATACCAGTCAGCGGTCAATACTTTTCGTGGAAAATATAATAATACACTGCCCGGCGATATGGATGCCGTGAACGCCAGCCGATTCGGGTTTGCAGCAAGAGGCGTATATGCAGGGGAGGGGGACGGCAATGGTATAATAGAAGGAATAGATGCTAACGCACCTTCCAGCAATGACGGAACTAATATAGTGCAAGGGGAAACAGCCATGTTCTGGGTAGATTTAGCGCAGGCAAGGCTGGTAGATGGTGGGTTCAATGTAGGTAGTGCCACCGGTGCTGGCATGGTACAGAGCACGGTGTCAGCTACGGGCGTTTCCTCGTTTTTCCCCCCTGCAAAGCTTGGAAGTGGCAATTATGTCTATGTCTGGAGCGGCGGATGGACGCTCAGTGCCGTATCCAATAATACCAACGATGGATATAATTATTTTGGCGTCTCTAATATCTCAGGAATATCCAACAGCATCAGCAGTTCTTATCCGCAAGCGCTTTCCAGTAATCTGGCTTTGACCGTTAAACAGGCGTACAGCATTGATACCAAGATAGATGACGGCCTGCCACAAACTGGCAGAGTTCTAGCGTTATATATAAGCCCCTGCTTCGGTGGTTTCTGGGCTGGAAACTCGGTATGCAGTCCCTCTACAATCAGCATCCCCAATATCTTCGACGTCGACCACACACCACAGGGGGGACCGATTACGTCTACCAGCGTTACCAATTCTGCTACCCCTATCAATATCGCAAATTGTTACGATAATAACAATACCACTGGCGGTACCGAACGTTACTCAATTACCACCAATAACGGCACGGGGTATAATTGCGCGCTATCATTCAAGTTTCAGTGACACGAGGCTGAAAACTACCAAAGCAGATGCGCTACCAGGCTGTGCCGCGCATCTATAACATTACGCCGGTAATTATATAATGCTTTTGCGCATTTTGCTGTGTTTGCGGCTGTAGAAGAAATAAATAAGCAGTCCTGCAGGAATGTAATATTCAAACAATAGCGTCATCATATTAAAGATGCCCGACATCAGCCAGACGCAGGAAATTATGCCCAGCACCGGCGTGACAGGATAGAACGGAACTTTGAACACGCGCGGCATGTCGGGGCGCGTATAGCGCAAATACAATACGCTGAAACAAACGATGGCAAAGGCAAGCAACGTGCCTAGGCTCACCAAATCGGCCAATATGTCGATAGGAGTGAAGCCTGCCACCAACGCTGTCACGAGTCCCACGATAGCGGTATTCCAGTGCGGGGTCTTAAGGCGTGGGTGCACGCGGCTGAATAATGCTGGCAGCAAGCCGTCGCGCCCCATGCTGTAAAAAATGCGTGTCTGGCCGTAAAGCAGCACCAGCATCACCGAGAACAAGCCGACGATGGCACCCACTTTGACCAGCCATTTGAGCCAGCTGATATGCAGCGTATCTACCGCGACGGCCAATGGGTCGGCAACATTGAGCTGCGTATAGCTGATAATGCCCGTGAGCACTGCGGCCACGAGAATATAAAGCACTGTGCAGATGGTGAGTGAGCCGAGTATCCCAACCGGCATATCTTTTTGCGGATTATGTGCTTCCTGTGCGGCCGTGGAGACGGCCTCGAACCCGACAAATGCAAAAGAGATAACTGCTGCAGCATGCAGGATGCCTGGCCAGCCGTAACGTTCGGTGCCGGGGATGTGTTCAGGAATAAACGGATGCCAGTTGGCAGCACTGATGTGCGGAAATCCCACCACAATCAGCAACACAAGAATCAACAGCTTGATGGCGACAATGATATTATTGACGGTTGCAGATTCTTTCACGCCCACGATAAGCAAACCTGTTAGCGCTATGACAGAAGCGAACGCTGGAAGATCAAATGCGTTTACAAAAGAAACCGCTTTAAGTCCTGCCTGCGCAGCGTCGGCATTATAGAGAATGGTGGGTGAAGTGAGTGCGGGTGGGATGACAATTCCTACGTCTTTAAGGAAGCTTACAAAGTAACCCGACCAGCTCACTGCGACGGTGGAAGCGGCGATGCCATACTCGAGGATAAGCAGCCAGCCCATAATCCAGGCAGCAAGTTCGCCGAGCGTAGCATAGGCATAGGTGTAAGCGCTGCCGGAGACGGGTAGGGTGGAGGCGAGTTCTGCATAGCACAAGGCGGCGAAAACGCAGACAATCGCAGCAAGCACGAAGGAGATCATGATAGCCGGTCCGGCATATTGCGCGGATTGCTCACCCACCAGCGCGAAAATACCTGCGCCAACTATGCAGCCGATGCCCAAGCTTACGAGATTGAGCGCTGACAGCGAGCGCCTCAGTTCACAGCCATCTGTCTCGCTTTGGATTTGCGCAATCGGTTTTTTGATAAGCAAGGTTCGCATGGTGCTACGGTATGTTTTTAGAGCCGGAATACCTAGAACAGATAGCAGAACTTCGCAACATGCAAGCAGTTTGAGTAATACTAATTATCAACTGGTTAAAATACGTTGATAACCATTAATTTTTGTGTATATTGCAGCCAATATTGGGGGCCATATTATGGTTAAATACTACGTCCTTGCTATACTCGGATTGCTTGGCATTAGTGGATGCGAGCCGGCCCCGAATGATTTTCTGCAGGATATCACTCCCGCTCCCGCTAAGCATTCTGGGATGAATGACAGCACGGACTAGTTTCCGTTTATCGCTTGAATAGTTAAGCGCCGTACAGTAGATACTCGCTCCTTCTTGCACATCTGACCCCTTCGTCTAGCGGTTAGGACATCACCCTCTCACGGTGAGAACACGGGTTCGATTCCCGTAGGGGTCACCAAATACATCAATAAGTTATGGAGAGTAGAGTGTGTGTTCCACACTTTTTGGCTCTTGTCATAATAATGTAACAAATCTCAGAATGAATAACATATGAGATCTGTTAAAATAAGCAGGATAACTGCAATTCAAACTGGAGACATTGTGGGCTTTTTTACCTTGAATAATTCGCCTCTAGGAGTGGGAGAGAACACTAAAATTGCTAATGGTGAAGTGTTGATGGGGCTTTATGTCTGGTGATGGTAATAATCCCAATGGACAGGTTTCTGCAAAGTTGCCTGAGCCGAAAGCAGTAATAGCTCCCTCTGTAGCTATAAAGGCTGCTGCTATTCCTCTTGCCGGCGCCGCCGCGTATTGGACGATGGATGCGGTTGCCCGTGGATATGTGATTGAGGAGGAGCTCAAATCGTCGCCTGCCCTCGGTAACAAGTATAAGACATTTAATGAGGTGGCGCATGACTTGGAAGTGCAGCTTGAGGGAGGAACCCTAAAGAAACAAGAATATCTGGCCAAAAGTTTTGAGAATAGAGCCGGCTGGCGTAAATTCCTGTACGAAAATTTGAGTATGAAGGGGCTGGACAATTTTTATAACAAAATGCGTCATATCAGTCGCAGCAATAAACAAAAAGTGATGATCGATGGTATAACCGTCGGCTCAGTGGCCTTGGCGGCGCTGTTCAGTATTGCCAACACTAGCTGGGTGGGTATTAAATCACACACCAATAAAGACGATGGAAAATCTGTCTGATAACGGAAACCCTATCACTAAATGGGCCGTTTAATTCTACACGATAGCGCTCTGTTGCTTGAATAGCTTGACTTTCCTGGCATCATCATATATAAGCCGGGCGTTACTCTTATTAATGACAGTTGCTGCAATTTAGCAAATCGCAGTGGTGCCGGAAGGCGCAATTAAAGAAGTTTCCGAATTTCTCTTATTTTTCTGGTGTTGATTACAGAGTGGCGGCGATGCGCTGCATCGCTCTGCATACTACCGGATTGTCTGGTAGTGGCACTCATCACCGAATTAAGGAAATACTTCTATGATTACCGGTACTGTTAAATGGTTCAATCCCACTAAAGGCTTCGGCTTTATTAAGCCCGATGATAACTCAAGCGATATCTTCGTGCATGTCAGCACGCTCGAGCGTGCAGGACTTCATACGCTTAACGAAGGCCAGCGCGTAAGCTTTGAGCTTGCCACCAACAAAGGTAAGACCTCGGCTGCAAACCTCAAATTATTGAGCGCGGCTGCTTAAAACCACTTTGTTACGTTCACGAATAAACGAGCGTGAGATCGTGAAGCTCTTGCTTTGCCGCGTGACTGCGTGACGCTTTATTTAAATTTATAAGGATTTTTTATGACTGACTTTTCAGGCTTCGGCCTTCCATCCGCATTGAGCGGAAATCTCGCCCGCATGGGCTATACGACTCCGACACCGATTCAAGTGCAGGCATTGCCGCCTGCGCTTTTAGGCAAGGACGTGTTGGGTTCAGCACAAACCGGCACCGGCAAGACCGCGGCTTTCGGTATTCCGCTTGCGGTCAAATTGCTGTCTAATCCCAGAGGCTCGGCACTCGTGCTGACCCCTACGCGCGAACTTGCTGCGCAGGTGATGACGGTACTTAAAGACATACTTGAAGGCAGCGGAATAAAGACAGCATTGCTTATCGGCGGTGAGTCGATGGGCGGTCAATTCGCGCAGCTTAAGGCCCGTCCGCGTCTGATTATCGGCACTCCCGGACGCATCAACGATCACTTGGAGCGTGGCACACTCATGCTGAATGATACCTCGTTTCTGGTGCTCGATGAAACTGATCGCATGCTTGACATGGGGTTCTCACAACAGCTTGATAAGATATTTAGATTTCTTCCCCGCGTTCGTCAGACATTGATGTTCTCCGCAACATTTCCTCCTAATATCGTCAGTATTTCGCAGAAATATCTTACCGATCCGGTGCGTATTCAGGCGGGTGAGGAAAGTAAGCCTGCAACCAATATTGCGCATAGCGTCATCCATACGGAGTCCGCGAATAAATACACCACGCTGCTTAAGGAACTAACAAACAGGGAGGGGTCCATCATCGTGTTTGTCAAGACGAAACACGGTGCGGAGCGTCTGGCGATTCGCTTGAGCAAAGAGCGGTTCAGTGCCGATGCGATTCATGGCAATCTCAAACAGAACAAGCGTGATCGTGTTATCAGTGATTTCCGCAACCAGAAACATCGGATTATGGTGGCGACAGACATCGCGGCCCGTGGACTCGATATTCCTCATATCGCGCATGTCATCAATTACGATCTTCCCCAAGCGGCAGAAGATTATATTCACCGCATTGGCAGAACCGCGCGTGCTGGTGCGCAAGGGGAGGCTATTAGCCTAATCGCACCGGAAGACGCCGGAAAATGGCGTGAAATCGAGAGACTAATGAATCCGCATTCAAAAACACCACAGCCACCACACGGCGGGGGCTCTTTTAAATCGGGAAATAAACGCCGCTCGCACTGGCGTTCTCAGAGAAATGCTTCATCCGGGCATGCTGGAAATACGAGAAGGATTGCTGGATAAGGTGGGAATGCTTTCTCAGCGGCCGGCGGACATATTTTCCGCCGGCGGTTGCGATATTCAGTTCTCTTCAACGATATAACGTATGACAGCGCGTTTGCGCACCTTGCGTGGGCGCACGCAATGCGTGGCCTCGACATGCAGACTCATCAGAAGTACAGTGAGTTCCGAGAGGGTAACCCGATAAGGGTATAATGTTTGGTAGAGTCCGGTGACTAGCGTTTCACATTGCCAGGGTTTTCCGAGTATCCCTAACATCACTCGTATTTCAGACAACAGCTTGTGATTCTCCAGCGGCTTGTCCTCAATAGCCTCAAGCACTACGAGTGGGCCACCGTTATCGGTGGGAGTATCGTTGGCAGCGACGTATAATTCTATTCCTTCCTCCCGCAGAAATGCTTTGAGATTATCTTCGATTTCTTTTTTCATTTTCTCAATAAGTGTTTTGCGCATAAATCCCCTTTCAGTTGCCGATTGTATTAATAAATACTATTCAACTTATAGTAGTATTTTTAATGAATAGGACCGTTCTTATGTCATATATTTATTAATAAATAGTTAATAAAACTACTATAGATTGTATTTTTTATGTTCGTTATCCCGTTATTTCTGCAGGTAAGAGATAATTCTCTGTAGAAAGAATTATATATTTATTGATTGTTAATCAATATATTAACCGTATAGTTTTGGTGTTATCGCATATAGTCGCGAATCCCTATTAATTTGCTTATATAAATTAACTATATAGTAATAGTTTTATGATATTATAATCGAAATAGTTAATTCGGATGAAGCGTTATGCTGAGTTCTCACGCCGAAAATACTAGTGTGGATTTTGACTCCAGTCACAAGATTATCGGCGAGCTTGTGGGACTGCTGCAGCATGGATTCAAAGCAGATACGCACTACAAACACCCTCTGATTCCACCGCAAGCAAATATCATTTTTGCGCTGGATGGCGATGTTGCCGGAAATATGGTTTCCTACATGTCTGCAAAATTAAAAGATGTAGGCGGCTTTCTAGAAGGAGAGTTTCGCTTTACGCGTAAAACCAATGCCCAGGAGGGAGGAATACAGCGTGTAAGACTGGAATTTACCAAGGGCATAACGACAGCTATCATGCGTAAGATTGTGCTTGCCACTGACGAGTTGCGAAAGCTCTATTAGGTCGAATTTAAAAGGGAATTGCCAAACATCTAAGGATTGGCTGTAACATATCCCAACAAGCACTTGAAAAAATAAGAAAATATGCTATAACGAGCCAAGATGACGTTAGCAATGTCAGAGGGCTTGTGAGAAGCAATAAAAGCAATGGTGCATCCGTTGCAGTGGAAAAGGTGTTAAAAACCTCCCCCCTGCTGCGCAAAGCAGATATGGCCGAACGCATGACGATGCTCGGTATTCCCGCGCAGGAAGCCACCGAATCGGTTGTGCTTGCCGTATCCGCACTTTTGGAAAAACTCGATGATCTGACCCATGAACTGACCCGCACTAAGGATAATTTTGCCGAACTGGAACGTTTGGTGGATGTCGATTGCATTGCTCCTGTGCCCAACCGCCGTGCTTTTATGCGCAGGCTCGCCTGGGCGGTCGCGATGCAGGAGCGCTATAGCCATCCCTGTTCGCTGCTGTATTTTGATATCAATGGATTTAAGTACATCAACGATAATTACGGCCATGCGGCAGGGGACATGGCTATCCGCCATATATCCAAACTGCTCATCGAATCGCTGCGCGGATCGGATTTCATGGCGCGCCTAAGCGGCGACGAATTTGGCATCATCATGTATTACGCCAGCCTCGATGCTGCCAGAGAGCGTGGCAGGGCGATTGCCGAACGCATTAGCCGCACTCCCTTTATGTGGGAGAGCCGTTCCATTAGCATTACGACGGCGTACGGCGCCTATGAGCTGCGCAAGGGGGATGATCCGGAAACAGCCCTGAGTAATGCCGATACGGCGATGTATCTCGATAAGAAACGCATTAAAGAACGCATCACAAACGTCACAGCATGACTTGACATTTTGCTTACGTGCATGTCAGATCGCCGCATGATGATTCTTTCCGTACTGAAAGAAACAAATCCGCAAGAGCAGCGCAGTGCTGTGTCTTTAGACACGGTAAAGAAATGTGCGGCGCTTGGTTTGGCGGTGCGCGTGCAAGCAGGGGCTGGCCATGGTTCAGGCATCTCTGATAATGAATTTCTGCAAGCCGGAGCCGAGATAAAAACCAGCGTTGCGGACTGTCTTAAAGAGGCACAGATAGTGTTCTGTGTAGATGCGCCCCCTGCTTCGATAATAGAGCAACTGCCGTCGGGCGCCATTCTGGTGGGAATGTTGTCCCCTTATGGTAATACTACGTTGCTTGCGCAGCTTGCTGCGCGCAATATTACCGCATTTGCCATGGAGCTGATGCCGCGTATTTCACGTGCGCAGTCGATGGACGTATTATCATCCCAGGCTAATCTTGCGGGATATCGCGCAGTAATAGATGCCGTTGCTGCACTTGGTAAAGCTACTCCGATGATGATGACGGCGGCAGGGACGATTTCCCCTGCCAAAGTGTTGGTGCTGGGAGCGGGTGTGGCTGGTCTTCAGGCGATTGCGACCGCCAAGCGCTTAGGCGCGGTGGTCTCTGCGTTTGATGTACGCCCCGCAGTGAAGGAGCAGGTGGAGAGTCTGGGTGCAAAGTTCATCGAGGTGCCGTCGGAAGAGGCTAAGAGTGCCGAAACCACGGGCGGATACGCCAAGGAGATGAGTGAGGAATATAAACGTAAACAGTCAGCGCTTATTCATGAGACATTGAAGAAAATGGACATCGCAATTACCACGGCACTTATTCCTGGCAAGCCTGCGCCTGTGCTGATCACGGAAGCTATGGTGAAGGACATGCGATCGGGGGCGGTGATTGTCGATCTGGCCGTAGCCTCCGGCGGCAATTGTCCGCTATCCCAGCCTGATACAGTGGTAAAAACAGGAGGTGTTACCATTCTTGGCTATACCAATATGCCAAGCCGCGTGGCTGCCGATGCAACCCCACTTTACGCACGCAATCTCTATAATTTCGTCGCCACGTTATTCAATAAAGAAAAACAGCTGGCGATTAATTTGGACGATGAACTGGTCAAAGGCACGCTGCTTACCCATCAGGGCAAGCTGGTGCATCCACAATTTCAGCCAAAGCTATGAATAAGACTTATCTTTATATTTTTATCATTCTCTGTGCTTTGGGTATAGCGGGCGTCTTTGCTTTCCGCGGCTATAAAAGCGAGACCAATGAGACAACGCATTTTGCCATGGATTCGATAGCTGCGATTGCTGAAAATTGGGATGTTGCCACTTTCGAGGGGCGTGCTGATCCCGGTCTGATTAAAGCGATAAATGGGGCGAGTGGGCAGGGCGTGGAGGAATTGTTCGCCGAATATCATACTCTGGGTAAGCTAAAAAAACCTGCTAGTTGCGAGGTGATGAATTCTGCTACGATGGCCAAGGGCGCAAGCGATTATGATGCAGTGACGTATCACTGCAAGGTAGAATTTGATTCTGGCCCGGCGACCATCATGATTACGGTCAGCAAAAAAACCGATCAGACGTTATGGAAGATATATTATCTGAAGATACAACCCGAGTCTCCTGCTGAGTCAGTCGATTGAGGAACATATGATAACCACTGTACAAACTCACGGCACTATTGACCCGCTTCTATTCGGTATCACCGTATTCGTGCTCGCCTGTTTTGTCGGCTACTATGTGGTGTGGCGTGTAACGCCGGCGCTGCATACGCCGCTTATGGCGGTTACCAATGCAGTTTCCGGCGTGATTATCGTCGGTGCTATTATTGCAGTCGGTCCTGGTGACGCAAGTGTCTCGGCTCTACTTGGCTTTGCAGCCATTACCTTGGCTTCGGTCAATATCTTCGGCGGATTTATCGTCACGCAGCGCATGCTGCAGATGTTTAAAAAGAAGTCATCAACCCCACCCAACAAAGGAGGCACTCATGGATAACTCAGGTAACAATCAATGCGGTACAAAATGTTCAACAGAAGGCGGAAAGAAAGGTTATTGCCCGGTGAAATGTCTGCTACTGCCGGGGTTGGTAGTTTTTGCCGTCATCCTCGTCTTTAACTGGGTATTTCACGGCATACTGATGATGCCAAGCTATAAAGCGACGGCTTCTGTATGGCGCTCGGAAGAGCAGATGCAGAGTTTTTGTTATATTGGAGTAATCTGTCAGTTGATTACAGCACTCGTGATCACCTGTCTTTACGGCTGGCTTAGCAGCAAGAAATCCGACTGCGATTCACAGTGTCCTATAGGGTTGGGCGCTAAGTTTGGCTTTAAGATTGGCGTGCTGCTTGGCATTACGCAGCTTAATTATTATGTCTATCTGCCGATTCCGAAGACTATCGCACTTTCGTGGTTCGCCGGAGGCGTTGTAGAAGGGGTGCTGGTCGGTGTCGTACTAGGATTCCTCTATCGCATGAAATGTAAGAAGGAAGCCTGCAAAGCATGAGTGAATATAGTTCCTATTTGTATCTCATTGCAGCCGTCTGCTTTATTCTGACGTTGCGGGGGTTGTCGTCGCCCGCAACGGCGCGACAAGGCAATTTCTACGGCATGGCGGGGATGGCGCTTGCCATCCTCGTTACCCTGAGCTTGCCCGGCGTTATTGGCTATAACGCCATTCTGGGCGGGATTGTATTGGGTGGCGTAGTAGGCGCACTTATCGCAAGACGTATTGCGATGACAGCAATGCCGCAATTGGTGGCGGCCTTCCATTCATTGGTAGGCCTTGCTGCTGTTCTGATTGCGGCAGCGGCGCTATGGTCACCGGAAAATTACGGTATCGGCACCCGCTGGAATATTCACACTTCAAGTCTTATTGAACTAAGCCTTGGCACGGTTATTGGTGCCATTACATTTTCCGGATCGATAGTGGCCTTCGCCAAACTGCAGGGGTTGGTTTCCGGTGCGCCGGTGCGTTTTAAGGGCCAGCACGCGCTTAATATGTTTCTGGCGCTTTATATCGCAGTGATGATCGGCGCGTTTTGCGCTATGACGCCTCTGCATAATCTATTTCTGCTGATGGCGATAAGTTCTGTGGTGCTGGGTTTTCTGCTTATTATACCCATCGGCGGTGCGGACATGCCGGTGGTGGTCTCGATGCTTAATTCTTATTCGGGATGGGCGGCGGCCGGCATTGGTTTTACACTGCGCAATCCATTGCTGATTATCGCAGGGGCCTTGATTGGTGCTAGCGGTGCCATTCTTTCCTACATCATGTGCAAGGCGATGAATCGGTCGATTATCAATGTGATATTCGGTGGATTCGGAACCGTAACTTCCAATGTAGCAGCAGGCACAAAAGACGATCGTCCTGTAAAGAGCGGTAGCCCGGAAGATGCGGCATTTTTGCTCAAGAATGCGACATCCGTCATTATTGTGCCAGGCTACGGCATGGCAGTGGCGCAGGCACAGCACGCTGTACGTGAGATGGCCTCCACACTTGAAAAAGAGGGCGTTTCGGTGAAATACGCCATCCATCCCGTTGCAGGGCGCATGCCAGGGCATATGAACGTGCTGCTTGCTGAAGCCAATGTGCTTTACGATCAAGTGTTTGAACTTGACGACATCAACCGCGAATTTGCCACGGCTGATGTGGTGTATGTGATTGGCGCCAACGATGTCACTAATCCTGCGGCAAAAAATGATCCCAAGAGCCCCATTTTTGGAATGCCGGTGCTGGATGTAGCCAGCGCCAAGGCGGTGATATTCGTTAAACGCAGTATGAATGCAGGCTACGCCGGTATTGAAAATGCGCTATTCTATCAGGATAATACAATGATGCTGTTTGGTGATGCTAAGAAAGTCACCGAAGAATTGGTCAAAGCTTTAGAATAAGGAGGAGAGGATGATAAAATTACGTGCGTATGTGTCGTTGTTGCTATTGGCGCTGCCTGTCACTGCGGCAGCTTCACTGTTTGAGGACTCGGCGACGCCCTGTGTGAATGCTACGGGTACCACTTATGAAGCAGCTTTTTCACCTGGAGGTGAAGTTTCTCCGCTGATAGTCAAGACAATTGCAACTGCACAAAAGTCCATTCGTGTCGCTGGGCATGATTTTACTTCCAAGCCGGTATCCGAAGCGCTGGTGCAGGCCGCAAGGGCAGGGAGGGATCTCAAGGTGGTTCTGGATAAAAAGACCAACGGTCATAATGGCTATTCCAATGCCACCTTTCTGCGCACGATGAGCTATCCTCCCCATTTGATGAAGCAAGGCAGTGTATATCTCAATTATATCGTCATCGATGAAAAGGATATTATTGTAGGCAACATTGCTGGCCTTCCGGATGCAGACGAAGAGAAAAAGAATGCGGTAGGTGTATTGATCATTCACAATGCTCCCGAGCTTGCCAAGCGGTATTTGGCAAATTGGCAGAAGCTATGGGATGCCTCGGAAGAAATAGAGCGTGCGCGCACCCAACACGATCCCTTATAACTGCTTAGAAGTGTGTTTCGTATTCCAGCAGTACCCGGGCTGCGCTTTTAGCGGCATCGTCGCTGACGCCAGCACAATAAGCCGCCTGATATTTAAGATGTCCAAACAGACGGCCCCATACGGCCGGGCCTATATAAGCTTGTTGTTCGTTGAAATGACTGAGTTCTGCGCCTTGCCCCAGATCATTTTGTAATTCGATGCCGGGCTGGAAATATTCATTATAGCGATAACGGGTATTCCATAAAAAGACATAATCTGGTCCACCGGTGGCATTCACCCCCACCTCCTGCTCAAAGCCGATATTGGCGACACTGGAGATTTTGCCATAATCCTTTTCCAGCAGCAGTTTTGTTTCCAGGGTATTGGCATCGCCACGGTGAGTAGCCTGATCATAGGCAACGAGCAATCCGGAATCCACCCAGGCTTCCCCCTGATCAAAAAACTGAAAACGCCCTTCCAGTTCGGTAGCAACAAAACGTGAAGGCGCATCGGCGTCTTTTTCAAATATACCGCTCATCTCTACAGTGACGCGTGGAAGAATACCCGCTTCCAGCGCAAATTCATTTCCCTGCACATTGTTTTTGGCAGGATTGCGGTCGAATGTCCGACTCCCGTTATACTCCAGAGAAATTTCACGGTATTCGGAATTGGGGGAGTAGATCTCATCAAGCGCCAGGACGGGCTTGGGACTTACCATCGCAATGCTGCCCACAATGACCGCAATAACGAGCGCTTTTGCTTTTTGTTTCTTTTCCATCATCGCAATAATGGAAAGAATGCAAAGCAATGTTCCGCCGTAAAACATAAGCTGAATGGCGCTCGGGCGGGCACTATAACCAATCAGGCTATGCAGCGCTTTGCCAACAATACTGTCTTCAGACAGCAGCCAGGACGTATTCCATAACGGGGTGGAGAGATGTTCAAAATAACCTGCCGCAGAAAGGTAGCTTGCCCCCTGTGAGCTTAAGCCTGCCACCAACAGAATCAAAAGCCAGCCGGTTACCTTAAGCATGTATTTGGTAGAAATTTTAATAAGTCCTTGATAGAGCATCCAGCCCACGATGGTCCCAAGCACCAGGCCGATAGTGCTGCCTGCGATGATAGAAGAGGCGCTTTGATGAGATAGGATCATGCCATAGATAAAGAGCACAATCTCGGAACCCTCACGTAAGATAGCAAGGCCAATCACGACTGAGAGCGAGATTTTAGGTGACTTTCCGGCAATCACTTCTTGGCCGACTTCACGGAAATGGGCGACCATTTCGCGCGCGTGTGACTTCATCCATATCACCGTCCAGCCGATGAAAGCACTGGCGGTAAACAGAACCAGGGCATTGAAAAATTCTTGGCCCATGCCAGAGGCGGCGTTGGATATGACGTCAGCAAATACGGCAACAAGGCCAGCCCCAAGAAAACCTGCGGCGAATCCGCCGCCGATCCACCGGCCTCTGTCGGCCAATCCACGCGTGGCAGCAAGCACAACACCCAGAATCATGGCGATTTCAAGTATTTCTCTGAAGATAATAACAGCAGTGGACAGCATGCTAGCGCTCCGTGAATGATGATTTGCTATTTTGCGACGATAGTGCCGGTAGTCTCACGGTGAAAATCGTCAAAGTAAGTATAGGTGCCTGCATCAAGCGGGCCGATGAAAACGATGATTTCGCTGCCAGCTTCCACAACTTTTTCGCGGCCAAGATCACTGCTTTCAAACTCGGCCGTGCCGGACATAAGATTTTTCACTGTGAGTTTTATTCTTTGCCCCGCTGGTATGGTCAGAGGTTGCGGTGAGAACTGGTGGTCATTGAGTGTGAGCACATAATCTTCAGCATAGGCATTTACAGAGCCCAGAATGCCTGCTGTAGAAATTATAACTGTAAGCCAGAAATTGCGCGTCATTTGAGCTAGTCCTTATACAGATATGAGTTGCGAATGATTATTAATATAACGCAATTGATAATCATTATCAAATAAAATGGCAAGGGAATTTTGTATGCATATATAAAAGTATGTTAACATTAAGTTATGTCATGGCCATTTATATCATTTATGCGTGTGTTCTTATGGGGCATATCTGCCACCATGATGCTTGTTCCTTACGCGCGCGCTCAGGAAGGGCAGGGCAAGGAACCCATCGACTTTCCCTCTATCGCTTCACCACCAACGGGTGAATCCTCTGCACCGGTTGCTGCGCCGCGTTCTGCTTCTGCGCCTGCTGTGCCTGCACCGCTTGTTCCTGTGCCAAGTGGTACTTCCACATTCTCTATACCTTCGCCGGTGATTCCGCCGCTTCCTCCGATTGCATCGCCTGTTATTCCACCACTGCCGCCGATTCCCGAACCGGTGATACCGCCTTTGCCACGTATTGCCTCACCAGAAATTCCCTCGCTTCCCCGGATTGCATCACCCGTGCTGACATTTACTGAGCCGACAACTGCAGCAGCTGCAACTGAAACTGCTGCATCTGCGGCAGCCGCCAAACCCATTCTTTCCTCGGCTGAAGCCGGATCTGCTGCGCCTTCTGCGCCTGCCGCGTTTATCCCGGTTCAGAACGCACCGTTCCAACGCGAGGTTGCCGGTGGTGCACGACCTTCCACGCTTGTGACCGTTGAGCCTTCTACACCTGTGCCTGCACCGCTTACACCGTACAGTTGGGGACAATCATCTACGCCGATTTCTGTGCAACCACAGCTTACTCCACAAACGCCTTATGTCTGGGGACTGCCCAGCACGCCGATTCAGTCACCGCTCACGCCGCAACCGCTGCCGCCCAATATCATTCCGTTAAACCAGATACCCCCTTATAACTGGGGGCAATCGTCTACGCCGATTTCCTCGCCATTGATTCAGCAGCCATTGACCCCTTATGCATGGGGACGCTCATCCACACCTATAACCGCACCACTGCAAACCTACACATGGGGGCAGTCGTCTACGCCGCAAGGCGGATTTTCAACACCGCATGGCATTACTTCCACGCCGCAGGGAGGAACGTCTACGCCGCGCGGCACATCTTCCACACCGCAAGGGCCGTCGTCGACACCGCATGGCTATAGGTAAAAATAGAAAAAATTATCATCGATGTATTTTGTGTATTGACATCCGCGTGAAAGAAATATAATCTCTTTATCACAGTGAATGAGTGTGCTTACGAACCTGCTTTCGGCAAACGCCGTAGCGGGTTTTTTATTGCCCAGAGCGTTTTTACTTTAATCATTCGCGTCGTTATCCTTCAGACTCGGTGTGCTCACGTGACTCAGGTGTACGCTCCGCGCGCCTCGCCTCGGCTGCCTAGCACTGATTAAAGTAAAAATGCTCTAATTTTTCGGCAGCCTTCTTAAAGGCCAATAAGAATGACTCTCGATAGCTTGAGCGTTGATGCGGATTTTGACGCATTGGCCTATAGCTACGCGTTGCCCTATATCGCCGCTCACACTACCGCATCTGCAGGAGAGCGTAGCCTATGGTGTGCGGTAATCGAGCAGGCATTTATGGATGCCGGGTTGATCGTAGGCACGCGTGGTGCACAGAGGTCTTCACATTCAGCAAAAGCAAATAATAAAGAACGCGATGCCGCGCTGCGCTGGCTGCTACGCGATAAGCAGGATTTTATTCAGGTATGCCTGCTTGCAAATGTTCCTCCCCTGATCATTCGTCAAGGCGCACTCTATTTGCTTAAACAACATATGCAGAGGTAATTCGACGCAATGTCATCATCATGGAAGCCGTTATCCGGGCCGCAAACGGTCGCGCTTGAAAGCGATGCCGACATATTATTTTACGGCGGTGCCGCAGGTGGCGGCAAGACGGATCTGCTGATTGGCATCGCGCACACACGGCATTGGCGCAGCATTATTTTTCGCCGCGAATATCCGCAACTCAAAGCCATCATCGATCGCATGGGTGAAGTGGTGGATGAGTTCGGCAAGTTCAATAAGTCGACGATGACGTGGACGCTTGAGGATGGCCGGACCATCGAGCTGGGGGCAGTACAGCATAGTGGAGACGAAAAGAAATATCAGGGGCGCCCGCATGATTTAAAGGCGTTCGATGAGCTTGCCCATTTTGGCGAACTGCAGTTTCGCATGCTCTGCGGTTGGTTAAGAAGCGCCGATCCGCTACAGCGCTGCCGTGTGATTGCCACCGGTAATCCACCGACAGAAAGCGATGGTGAATGGATCATCCGTTTCTTTGCTCCGTGGTTGGATAGGGCACACGCACACCCGGCGAAACCTGGCGATCTGCGCTGGTTCACCACGCTGGATGGCAAGGACACGGAAGTCGAGGATGGCACGCCGTTTGAATATAAGGGCGAGCGAATTGTACCTAAGAGTCGTACCTTCATTCCCGCGCGTGTTGAGGATAACCCTTATTACATGGCGTCGGGGTATAAGTCGACACTACAGGCATTGCCAGAACCGTTGCGTGCCAAATTGCTGTATGGCGATTTCCATGCAGGACTGATGGATAATCCCTATCAACTCATTCCAACGGAGTGGGTGGAAAAAGCGATCAAGCGTTTTGAGCAGGGTAAGAAACCCAATGTTTTGCTTTCCTGCATCGGCGTTGATGTTGCACGTGGCGGCAGCGATAAAACTGTGCTCACACTGCGCTATGATAACTGGTTTGATCTGCAGCGCGTCTATGCGGGTAGTGCAACGCCCAACGGGGATGCCGTGGCGCAATTGGTGCTTGCTGTACGTGGAATATCGCGTTGCAAAGTGAATGTGGATATTATCGGTGTTGGCACCAGCGCATTTGATGCGTTGCAACGCCATATCGGCGATGATGTGCAGGCACTCAATGCAGCACAAGGTTCGGACGCGCGTGACAAGCGTGGCCAGATCACGTTTGTCAATAAGCGTGCCGAATGGTGGTGGACATTGCGCGATGCGCTTGATCCGGAAGAAGGCGACGATATCGCCTTGCCACCTGACCGCGAACTGCTCGCCGATCTCGTTGCGCCGCGTTACCGGCTTACATCGCGCGGTATGCTAATCGAAAGCAAAGATACTATCAGCAAGCGCCTTGGCCGTAGCCCTGATAAAGGCGACAGCCTTGTCTATGCCCATGCGGTGTGCACGATGCCATCAACCGGCTTTCTCGATTATTACGAAAGTCTGGCAGAAAAAAATAGATTATTCTTCGTCTTCTTCTGCCTTACCCACGCCAAGATTGTCGAGATCCATTTTCTTCAGCGATAAAGCGCGGGCGTTGCCGTGGCCGGTTAAGGGATAAAGCTCCTGTTTACTGATAACGCCGCTCATTTGAAGCTTTTTAATAAAGAGTTCGAGCGTGCCAAGCGCATTACCGCCTTGTGTGCCCTGCATATTATAAAGGCGAACGCCGCCGTAAAATTCCGGCACTTTGGTTTTGTAGGGAATAGGTTCACGCGCGCCTGTTTGCGCTTCCCAGTGGGCGCTTCTTATCCACTTCATTATTCTGGTTTCATCAGGCGAAAGCGAAATAGTGCTTAGTGGTTTGAGTTGAATGCTCGCAACGTGCATGAACTGCTCCTTAAGGAATTTTTCTGAGACTACACTAATTTTTCACTAGCGAAAAGAAATATGACCCAGACCGAAATTCCCTCCAACCTTATTGCACGCCTCACCCAGGCAGCACGTTATGTCATCAGTGGCGTGACGCCTAACACCTGGTTTGGGCCGATGCAACCGTTGGAGCCTATGGCTCCGTCGGATGTGGCAGGCAGGCGGTTTGATTACCCAACTGGCTATAACCTTACCTACACGCCGCGCGCTTATGAATCGCTGACCTTCGGCGATCTACGCGCACTGGCGGATAACTGCGACATATTGCGCTTGGTGATCGAGACGCGTAAGGATCAGGTGGAGGCACTGGAATGGGCAATTCGCGTGGCGCCCTCCAATGTCAGCGATTCAGCGCGCACTCTTCCTACGGATGATCAGAAACGTCGCATCGAGCTCATCACGGAATTTTTTCACTGTCCCGACAGAGAGCACAGTTATGAACAGTGGCTGCGCCAGTTACTGGAAGATATGTTTGTTATCGATGCCGTCTGCCTCTACAAACGGCGCACGCGTGCAGGCGGCCTTTATGCACTTGAAGTGATGGATGGTGCTACAATCAAAATTTTACTCGATGAAAACGGCCGCCTGCCGCTGCCGCCTGATCCTGCTTATCAGCAGGTGCTCAAAGGTGTGCCCGCCA
>Ga0206965_10055_pt1 | contig 34581 bp, 33 predicted proteins | sample Alteio_BWOrgHeat_26_FD_152973 | JGI IMG/M metagenome (GOLD analysis project Ga0206965, IMG submission 152973) | Enriched cells from forest soil in Barre Woods Harvard Forest LTER site, Petersham, Massachusetts, United States -... | ecosystem: Environmental > Terrestrial > Soil > Temperate forest >...
CACCAATAATCATTGTATAGCCCATAATCCCCCTTGGTCAATCTCCAATCATCATAGTATCACTCCCAATTATCATACTTTACTTCATCCCTTTTCAATGGATCACCAAGATATCTTAAGAAAAAAGGATTTTATCAAGACTTTTAAATCTACAAGAGATCGCTGTGCATGTTTTTTCTTTCATCCTTTTATGATACCATTCCGCTTTTGGCGGTGGTGCAATAAAAGGATGAAGATTTTAATTGACAATTGAATGAGGGTATTTTATCTCCATCAGATACAAACCACAAGCAGGCATGGATTCACCTGCGGCAGAGCGTTTCTTGCCTTCTATTATGCGATGCAGATCTTCTATCTCTAATTTACCTTGCCCAATATCCACAAGGGTTCCGACGATGGCACGAACCATGTTGCGGAGGAATCTATTGGCAGTGATGGTGAAGATTAATTGTTTGTTTTTATCTAATTTCCATTCGGCATGAGTGATCGTACATTCATTGGTTTTGACCTGCGTACGGCTCTTGCTGAAGCAACTGAAGTCGGTATAATTCTTTAAAGTCGCCGCCGCCTCATTCATCTTCTTCATATCTAATGGTCCATAAAGATAGCAGGCAAATTCTTCCATGAAGGGGTCTTTCTTTTGGGTAATGACATACTTGTAAGTCCTTGAAACAGCATCGAAGCGGGCATGTGCATCAGTATCCACAGGGAAGATTCGAAGTATTGCAATATCCTTGGGCAACATGCAATTCAATTGGAAAGCCCACCTGGTCAATTCCTCCTTTGTTCCATGCTTTATTGAATCAAAATGTGCAAAGAATTGTTTGGCATGAACACCTGTATCCGTACGTCCTGCGCCAAGTGTAGCGATTTCTTCCTGCAATAAAGTTGATAAAGCAGCATTCAATTCTGCCTGTACGGAATGAGCATTCTTTTGTATTTGCCAGCCATGATAATGTGTTCCGACAAAGGAAAGTTCTATAAAATATCGCTGTTTGGTATTCATGAGACGGTGCAAAGGTAGAAAGGAATAGGGGAATAAAGGAATAAAGGTATAGGAGAATAGAGGTATAGGGGTATAGGGTATAAAGATATATGGCAACCTTAGCTTTATATCCCTATACCTTTATACCCCTATACCTCTATTCCCTATACCTCTATTCCCATATTCCCTTACCTTTAAATCTTTACCTTTGCCGCCAATGTTATTCTAAACTATGATAAACCAAAATTCACCAGACAAAAAAATAATTCAAATAATCGGATTTATTTTCTTTGGCATCCTTTTCTTTATTTCCTGGGTTTATTATAAAGAAAGAATGTTGAGTTTTGACCCGGCATACTTCTCCTATCAAATCATTCAATTCAGAAGATTCTTTATTGCCATTGGTCGTTGGGGATCAGTATTTTCACAGGTTCTTCCATTATCAGCATTGGCTGTTCATTGTTCTTTGAAGACATTTCTGCGATTATACTCTGTTGCTTTCATTATCAATTATTATATTATTTTCCTCTTTATTACTTTGGTATTAAAGAATTACAGGGCAGGGTTTGTTTTAATGCTTTCCTTATGTCTTGGTTTTCGATTTGTCTTTTATTATGCCACGGCAGAACTTTATTTCGGGATAGCATTGTCAGTTCTTTTATGGGCGATTGTTGCACCAGAAAATCCTTATTCATCAATCAGAAAACAATGGTGGGCGACAATTATTTCCATTCCCTTGATCATCACAATTTCTTATTGCCATCAGCTTACTGTTTTTACTATTTTATTCGCAATACTTTATGAGATGATATACCACAGGAAGTGGAGAGATATTCATTTATTGATACCGATATTGTTTACCTTGATTTGGTTTTTCATCAGGATTGAATATCTCACCACATCCGAATATGAACAAGAAAAGATTCTTAAACTTGACAATTTCATTAATGGTCTTCCTATCTTTTTTAAGCTGCCTGGATGGATCTACTTCAAGACCTTTTTCCTGCATTCTTTACGGACATTATGTTTCACCTTTTTGTTTTGTTATCTCATCGCTTTCATGTTTGGATACTGGCGACTATTCTTCTTCATGGTAGTCTTTCCTGTTGGATTTCTTGTACTGATCATAATCATGTATGCGGGTGGTTCAAACAATCTTTTTTTTGAGAATTACTATCCTGTCTTTGGCTTCTTTGGAGCCATTATTCTTCTGTATTTTATCAATGAACCATTCCCGAAATATATAAGATATTTAATCATCGCCTTTTTGCTTTTCTTTAATCTTAAAGGCATATACAATTCCCATACTATCCAGACAGAAAGAGTTCAATATCTTGACCGGCTAACTAACTATGGGAAGCGTCTTCCACAAAAGAAATACCTTCTGAACATTCGGAATATCCCTCTCAATATTGTCTCTCTGCAAGGATTTATTTCTTTCGAGACTTTGGAATATTCCTCCCTTCAATCTCCAGATTCTGCTTTGAATTTTTATTGGACGGATGACATGAATAAATATGATTCTATTTTAAATCAAAAGAATATTTTCCTTGGACCCGATTTCTGTGTGGCATGGTTCACTACCAACAATATGAACAGAAAGTATTTTCGTCTTCCTTCGACAGGTTATCTGAAGGTAAATACTTCACAAGCAGATACATCTTTTCATGAATCCTTTTTTAATAATAAAAATGTGCGACTGGAGGCGGTGAAGGAAACTGTACATTCAAATAATTACCAATTTGTCATTGCACCTATTAGAATTATTAATACATCGGGCAAGACCATTTTCTCGACTCCTGATGGCAAACATCCTGTCTATCTGACCTATCACATTTATAATGAAAATGGGAATATCCTCTATTGGCAAAATTATATGAATAACCTTGAAGTGGATGTGAAAGACGAATATACTCAAGGGTTGCTGGTCTATCTGCCTCCGAAAAAAGGAACCTATATTATAGAAGCCGACTTTTATTCTGAAGGTCTCCGATATTGGAATACTACAACACGGTTCAAGTTAGTTTTTGAATAACACCTTAAACAAAAGGGAGTGATTCTTTTTTAATAAAACTTTTAAAACACTTCGTTTAAATTGAATGCAAATCCGCTGGAACCTCCGGTCCCAATGGCATAATCAAAGCATAAATTAGTATCAGAAGATTTATTTAATTTGATTCTAAGACCAAGACCATAACCGGGATTAACCTTATCGAATTTATTGGAAGGGTAGTTGGTGAATGCCGAAGCATTGATGAAAACAACTCCTCCAAGCAATCCATTATTAAGAATTCTGAAACGATATTCCACCTCATTATATAACATATTCAAACCTTTGAAACGTCCCTCCACATAAGCTCTTCCGGTATTATCATACGCATCAGAACCTATGGTTGGCAGGTCAAAATAAGGAGGCTTCCCTCCCAATGTTAGCCAATCATAATTCCAAAAGGCAAGGACATTACCGGAATTTTTATTGGTCAGAAAATATTTTCTTGCATCAAGCAACAATGACTGCCAGTTGCTATTACTTCCCAAAGCAATAATGTTATCTCTAATTTTAAGATTTGCATAAGCACCGCCTTTGGGATTGTTGGAGTTGAGGCGACTGTCATATTGAAGATTGATAGATACACCTGACGAAAGGGTCTTATTTCCGATAGTGTTATTACCGTTGACAAAGGTGTATTTTTCTATATCAGTCTCATCAGCTCCCGGCACTTTGATTTCCTTAATGTTGTAATGATAATCTATGTTATACCCAATGCCAGCGAAGAAATTATTATTAACAGCTCGCATGGCAGCTTCATAAAACCTCAAATAATTATAGTCCACACTTGTGGCATCTGCAAAGGTAGTCTTGCTTCCTAAACCATAAGTAGTGGTAGGGAATTGATAGAACCGCCAGTCACCCAAGAAATTAAAAGTTTCTTGCTTAGTGAATATATTTGAATTAAGAATACTGAACAACTGATGCAACTGGGTATAAGCATTATCGAATAGAAGAGAAGATATTTTTGCAGAGTCGCTATGATAAGTATAGAAAGAGATATTTGTTGCAAAGCCGACAAGATAGCCTGTAACCAGTGCATATCCGGGATAAGGAAAAGGAGATAAAAACGGACCTAAAGAATGATTCATATCTGTATCGCATTTAACAGGGACAGGCTTTTTTAGAATCATATATAAATAATCTTCAGCATCCATTTGAGGAACACAGTAGGGGGTAGTGGTAGAATCCTTAAGATTAACCTGTGAAAATGCCTTATTACCTGCATTAAATACAAGTGAGTAAACAATCACCAAAATAAATATTAATACATCGGATCCAGAGCAAGGGAACTTCTTCATAATTTCAGGCTTCAAAATTAGATAAAAATCCATGAAGTAGAAACTAAATATTATGATCAATGAAAAAACTTTAGTATTTTATAAAAAATATTTCAACCCTTGTAACCTTTCAATTTTGTTTTCGTAATAAGGTGTCCCATTAATATAAATTTTTAATTAATCATCAATCCAATATCAAATGAATAAACATATCCTAAATCTCGAAACAAGAATTGATTCCTTAACAAAACTGAAAGGATCATTTTGGCTAATCGTGCTCTACTTAGTTATTTTTACCTCTATTATGGTAAGTTGGCTGGTAACGAGTTTTCAGCAGTAATCGAAAATTAAAACACAGTAATGGAAAAAGTTACAAAACTTTCCCTCCTCTTGCTTCTTCAAATTTGTATAAGTTTGAAATTTGCAGATGCAGCAATTATCTATTCAGGTGCCAATGGCGAATGGTCAGCTCATATTTGGTCAAGCAATGCTTCCGGCACCCCATTATGTCCGGGAACTTGTCAACCTTCTTGCAGTTTTTCCGGTTCTTTGTACATTAAAAATGTTGTAACGGTGACAACATGTGGAGGAGCCATGACTTTGTCAGGTGGCGGGTTTATTAATTTAACAGGAAGTACTTCCAAACTTACTATTACCGGTAACTTAACTGTTACCGGTAATAGTACTATGTTGATTCCGGCAAGCGATACACTTACCATTAATGGAAATCTGAGTGTACAATCTGTTTCTACGATTACTGTGAATGGGTATATCAAGATAAACGGGAATGTTACAACTGCTGGCAATTCAAGTGTTTGCGGAACAGGGGCAGGCTTATATACAGGGACACTTACCGGGCCTGCCGGAACTCCTGGCTGGTGTTTTGCTCCCGTTTCACTTCCTATTCGATTATACAGTTTTAGTGCAGATTATTTAAGCACATCCAATATTGTAAAATTAGCTTGGATTACCGCATCTGAAATCAACAACAATTATTTTACAATTGAAAAATCCTTGAATGGAGAAAACTTTCAATCTATCGGGCAAGTAAAGGGAGCAGGAAACAGTAATATTTTCAGCGATTATTATTTTTATGACAATGCTCCATATAAAGGAGTTTCATATTATAGACTTTTACAAACAGATTATGATGGGAATACAACAACTTATAACGTTGTTCCAGTTGAAACCTATGAAGAAAATCAGAGTTCCTGGTTCCTTGTATTTCCAAATCCAATTAAAGAAAACAGTATTAATTTAACTTATAATGGTGACAACATAGGTGATAAAATTACTTTTATCATTCAAGATTTGACTGGAAGAATTATCATGGAAGAAACAGTTATAGTAAATAATAAAGGATCTACAGAATATCTTTTATATGAAGAATCACGATTAAATAAGGGGATATATTTTATTACAGGTTCGACGAATAATAAATTAACAACCCAAAAGTTAATCGTAAACTAAAAAAACATTAATCAAATAAATATCAATAATCAACACATCAAACAATGAAAAAGTTAATTTTAATTCTAGTATTATTACCATTCCTAAGCTCGGCACAGGAATGGAGCATGGGGCTTCGTACGGTCCCCCAAATGAACATTAATCTTGGAAGTTCACCTTCTGGATTGAGTCTTGTTTCTACGATGAGTTCCAGCATCGGAGCAAATTATAACTTCTGCTATAATCTTAGAAGTTATTATTCACACAACAAAAACAGCATATCTTTTGAATTGCTGTATCAAAATTATCAGATGGTATTTGCCCACAATTCAGTGGCAACTTCTAACGTTAAGTACTCATTTCAAAATATAGAAATTCCAATCCTTCTCCACTCCAGAAGTGATGATTATGGAATTTATGGAGAAGCAGGAGCTGCGTATGTAAATACGTTAAGTCAGAATGTATCTACTGAAAGTATTCCTGTTTTACATTTTACAGGCAGTAATGTGGATGCAATAATAGGGTTTGGCCTTGATCAAAAGTTGTCTAAAATGCTTATGTTAAGTGTTGGGGCAAGAGCTTATTATCCTTTGCTTAATCAGGTCGGAAACAGTAATCCTCAAAGTGCAGGCGATTCCCAATCATCACTGCATCTATTAAGGACTGGAGTAGTGCTTGGAATGCAATATTATTTCGACTATTTCCACACTAACAATCACCGTCGAGGAAGATAAAAATATGGAGTATTTTACAGAATCATTTATTAACAATTATATGTTTAAAAATAGCATGGGTTAGCTGCTGAAGAAGCCATATTATGTTGTTTCTTTGCAGCAATTAATTTGCTGAAATAAACCCATCTCAAAAATGCCTTAAATAAGAGGGCTAAAGAGAAAATACAATTCAATTTAAAACTCAAGGATATATTATATCATCAACACCAAATTTAAGATAAACCCATCTAATTAGAAATGAAAGCACGGAAATTAAACCATTTAAAGATATTGACCATTTAATCAATAGGATTGCTTAGTATTTGAGACATCTTATTTTTATAAATAATTTAAATATAAGATATGCAGGGTCATAGTTTGACACTATGTCTGTATAAACTCTCCATATAATCAGTAATTAAAAGCAGATTATATAGGATTTCTATGTCCAATACCTTTTAAATGCGATCCCCCCAAAAATGAATTTTATAATTTAAAATATATTGTTTAACCCATTAAAAGAAAAGATTATGGAAACGAGTTCAAACATGTCAACGTTATTAATCGTTGGTTATGCAGTTGTAAACCTTTTGGTTTTACATTGCGGATTGTATTATCACCGGTCTGTCAGACGAAGGTATTCAAAAGACCTGTGGAGACAACACAAACACGGAACTTCCCTTTCTAAATAAGGAAGTTTAGTACTGATTAAGGTTAAGATATTTTTTTAATATAGCTTAACCTTAATCAAGTTACTTGGTTTATCCTTCTTCTGAATTTAGTATTCGGAATAGGGGTAAAATTGTATTGTCAAATTTTTTGAAGTCATTGATATAAACTTCTAATGAATAATCTCATTTGAAAACAATTTATCTTAATTGCCATAAGAAGTAAAGGGACTCCTTCCAAATATAAGTTCTCTGATATCTACCTTTTCGGCTGTTACGTATTTACCCCATAAAACTTTCAAAAGATTAAAATTATACTGAAAAGAGGGTATTATGGATAATTTATACTGAACCTTTATCCATTCAATATCCATCAAAATGACTAAATTTGCCGCCTGTTCGTATAACCATATATTAAGGCATGAAAAGGAATACAGATTTTAACCAACTGTTAGAAGAAAGCCGGCAGGGCGAAGTTCTTTTATTGGAGAATGAGAAGCCCCAGGCGCGGAAATTATATCTTGAAAGTTATGGCTGCGCAATGAACTTTTCGGATAGCGAAATCGTGGCATCCATCATGAACGAAGATGGCTTCTCGACAACGAATGACATCAATGAAGCAGATGTCATCTTCCTCAATACCTGCGCCATCCGTGATAACGCAGAGACGAGGATATGGGCGAGGTTGAGAGACTTCAAATCAGCTAAAAAGAATAATCCAGATTTGATAATCGGTGTCCTCGGCTGTATGGCAGAGCGATTAAAAACGAAGCTTTTGGAAGAGCAAAAGTTGGTGGATTTAGTAGTCGGACCGGATGCTTACAGAGACCTCCCAAACCTTATTCAAAGAGTAGAAAGCGGACAGAAAGCCGTGAATGTTTTGCTGTCAAGAGAAGAGACTTATGCAGAGATTTCGCCGGTGAGGCTTGGCGGGAATGGGATTTCAGCTTTTATCTCCATCATGCGCGGCTGTGATAATATGTGTTCCTTTTGTGTGGTGCCTTTCACTCGCGGAAGAGAGCGGTCTCGGGACCCGGAGAGCATCATCACCGAGGCAAAAGATTTGATTAATGATGGCTACCGCGAGGTTACTTTATTAGGTCAGAATGTTGATTCATATAACTGGAATGAGGAAGTAAATTTTGCACAGCTTTTAGAGAAAGTGGCATTGATAAATCCTGAATTACGGATACGTTTTTCGACCTCCCATCCCAAGGACATGACCGATGAAGTTCTTTATACAATGGCAAAATATGATAACATCTGCAACTACATACATCTGCCTGTGCAGTCAGGCAGTTCAAGAGTTTTGGAGATGATGAATCGTGGCTACGACCGCGAATGGTATAAGAATAGAATAGATACTATCAAGAGCATCATGCCGGATTGTGGAATATCAACGGATACGATCTCCGGCTTCTGCTCCGAGACCGAAGAAGAACATCTTGATACCTTAAGCCTTATGGAATATGCGGGCTATGACTTTGCTTATATGTTCATCTACTCCGAACGCCCGGGAACCCTTGCAGCACGCCAGTATCCCGACGACATCCCGAATGAAATAAAGTCAAGACGATTACAAGAGATCATAACCCTTCAATTAAAATTATCAATGGAAAGCAACAAGAAAGACCTTGGCAAAATCCATAAGGTATTGGCAGAGTCCATCTCAAAGCGTTCCAAGGAACATTTATCAGGTAGAAACGACCAGAATAAAGTGGTCATCTTCCCCAAGGAAAACTTCATGCCCGGCGATTATGTGAATGTGCTGGTTGATGATTGCACCTCCGCTACCTTGTTGGGGAAGGCGATAAAATAATTAGGAATTACAAATTAGGAATTAGGAAATAAGATGATAGATTTAGGTGATGAAGTAATATTGATTGAGGACATAAAAGGAACTCAATATGTAATAAGAGATAGAGGAACCGTTGTTGCAATTAACCCTGATTCCAAAGGATATGAGATAGAATTTTTTGATGTAGATAATGAAACACGCGGTATAGCAACTGTCCTCCCCAATCAGATTATGAATGCTCTTGAATATTGGTTAAGTAAAACTCCTCAAGAAAGATTATCAGGCTTAGAGGATTTAAGGTTTGAATATATTAAGAAACATTTCAATGGAATACGACCTCCGTTTCAAAGAGTTTATAATTCCTTTTCCCGATACAAATAATTTATAATTTATAATCCATAATTTATAATTTGAAACGATGACAGTAAATGAAATAAAACAACGCTTCGGAATAATAGGTAACTCCCCGTTATTAGAAATTGCTATAAAGACGGCGATGCAGGTTGCGCCCACTGATATCACCGTTTTGATTCATGGAGAGAGTGGTGTAGGGAAGGAGGCATTCCCACAAATCATTCATCAATTGAGTTCCCGGAAACATGGAACTTATATAGCAGTGAATTGTGGTGCCATTCCGGAAGGCACGATTGATTCAGAATTATTCGGGCATGAGAAAGGCTCCTTCACAGGTGCTCATGAAGCCCGTAAAGGTTACTTTGAAGTGGCTAACGGAGGAACTATTTTCTTGGATGAAGTTGCTGATTTGCCTTTAGCCACGCAGGTTCGGTTACTGCGCGTTTTAGAATCCGGCGAGTTCTTTAAGGTAGGTTCTTCAAAGGCTTTAAAGACGGATGTGAGAGTCGTCGCTGCGACGAATATCAACATCCTTGAATCAATACATAATGGTAAGTTCAGGGAAGATTTATACTACCGTTTGAGCACTGTTCCGATTAATATTCCACCCTTAAGGAACCGTAAAGAAGACATCTATCTTTTGTTCAGAAAGTTCTCTGCCGACTTTGGAGATAAGTACCGGATGCCGCCATTGGAGCTAACTACAGAGGCTAAAGAAGTTCTTACCAACTATTTCTGGCCCGGCAATATCCGGCAATTAAAGAATGTTACCGAGCAACTTTCCATCCTCGAAAAAGAACGCTTGGTTATTCCAAAAACCATTGAGAAATATCTTCCGCAAGAAAGCAATAATACCTTGCCTGTCTTGTTTAATTCTGGGACCAAAGGGAATGACGGGATGTCCGAAAGAGACCTCTTATACAAGGTTTTGTTTGATATGAAAAGAGATGTCAATGAACTGCGGGCTATGGTGTTGGAAATGTCCGGGGCGAGATATGGAGAATTCGCGCCCTTTGAATCTACCACTCCTGATTTCATTAAGAAACAGAAAGAAGATTTCCTGACCATAAACCCAAAGCCTATCCCTCTCGAAGCACCTGTTTCCAGTAAAGAAATTGCGATTAATAAAGAGATTCCAAAGAAAAATGACGGTAAGCAAGAAGAGGTTTTATTAAATGGAAAAGTGCAGACCCTTCAAGACAAATCAGCCGAATATATCAGAAGCATTCTGGCTAAAAATAAAGGCGCGAAGAAGCTTACCGCCAACGAACTTGGAATTTCGGAACGAACTTTGTATAGATACATTTCTGATTATGGAATGGAGGATTTGACGGCGACTCGGAAGAATAAGAAAAAGTAATATTCATATTGAAAAAGTATTCGGTTATTATTGCAATGAGTGTTTTACTCGTATGTTTAAACTCATGCAAATTCAATTATTCCTTCACAGGTGCATCTATTTCCCCGAAGATAAAGACTATTTCCGTGCAATACTTCCCCAATTATGCCCCCTTGGTCAATGCTCAATTGAGCCAGATATTTACGCAGGCTCTTAAAGATAAATTCACCTCTCAAACCAATCTTAGCTTTGTGGATAAGAATGGTGACATTCAATTTGAAGGTCAGATTACGGATTATTCCAACCAACCCACCGCCATTCAAGGCAATCAGACTGCTGCCCAAAACCGTCTTACCATTACTATTAAAGTAAAATATACCAATACCCAAGAAGATAAATTGAGCTTTGAAACTTCATTCACCAAGTATCTTGACTACCCCAGCACCAAGTCATTCCCTTCAGTAGAAAGTGATTTGGTTACACAGATAGTTAGTCAGATGGTGCAGGATATATTCAATAAAGCTGTGGTGAACTGGTAAAGATAAAACGGAATATATTTATACGAAGAAAAGGTATGATTTCTTAAGATGAAATCATACCTTTTCTCCGTTAAATGCCTCTTACAGCGTTCCCTTTATTCCCCTTTTATTCCGCCTTCTTTTTCTTAGTATCGAGAGGAGTACAATTTCGCTGTACCGACCAGCTCCATTCCCCTGTAATATCAAAGCATGTAGAATCAACCAGGTTTTTGAGGGGATGATATTTGCCATCAACGATTTCATAACCATCCACCTCGACTTTAATAACCTTTTTCTTATAAGTTACCATGAATGGCTTCGGATAGCCTATCGTTATTGACATATCGCTCTCGCCACATTCAGGAGGGCACTTAGGCAAATGAAGGATTGCATTCTCTAATTCCGCCCACATTTTAGCATTGACCTGGGCAGATACTGCTCTGATTTGTTCATCAACTCTGGACAGGAAAGTATCTTCTTTAATCCTTTTTTGTTGAGCCTGATCGAACTTTATAGAGTACGAAACGGTATTATGTCTCGATGGCTGTGGTGCTCCGAAATCAAATGCCTGGTTGCCGATATAAGTCTTCACGCCACTTGGAATAACGGCATCATTCGCAGCAAAAATAATCCCGTCGGCAGGCAGACAAACCCATCGAACAGTCCAGGTAACAGACACGACAATGATCCGGTATTTAGTCCCTGCCGGAACCTTTGGGACAAGGTGCATGGCAGTCTGCGGAAGCCCTGCCACAGGCGTGGCTTCGGTATAGGGCTTCTCTTCTTTAGGCGATGACAATACGATAGAAATCGTGGCTATACAATCACCACAATCAGGGGCTTTGTCTTTCGCCACTTCATAAGCTCGCATCAAGGCAGCTTTGGTGGCAGTGCGGGAAGCCGATTCCAGTGCATCCTTGCGGCGAAAATTCACGGTGTCTTGTTCAGGAAGCAGCACTAAACTATAGCCTTCCACTTCGCCGGTGCCCATGTACATTCCTACAGGGCAACTCTTTAATTCTTTAATTTCTTCTTTCATTTGATTAATATTTTTATTAAATTTTAATAACCCATGAAAGCCCTTCTCTCATTTCGCTGTGCAATTATTTATTAATGAAGTTGCACCTCCCATTAAATTTATTTTAGTCTATAAACAGGAAAGAATAACTGCCATTAGTAGTCAGGCTGTCGTTCTGAACCATGATATATCTGAAGGTGGTATTCCCCAAGGCAGTCGCGAGAAATGTCAAGGTCTGACCTGCAAGAACGGTTACAAAAACCGAGGGTATATCTCCAAGCTTCTTTATCAGATAAAACTTCAATGGTACAGTGCCTGTATTTGTGATTTCAAAAGATTCCCCAGCCAGAATAGTGCGGCTCGCGACCTTATCTGCCAGGTGTTTCAAAATCGTCTGAACCAATGGATTCGTTTCGGCTTTCTTTTGAATTTCTTCTGTATCAACATACCGTTCCAGTTCGGTGTTGTTGCCGCTATACAAGGCAATAAAATTACCATACATGATATGCATCTTCTTTGCATTAGTCACCCTTCCTGTTTCAAGGTTTCCGGCGGCACTTCCTTTGTTCCCTTTCTTGCCTGTTACTGCTGCTTCGGCGTTAAAAATCAGGGTATAAAAAGCGGACACCGTGGTCTGCAATGCGGCAAGCAAAGGATATGCCTCCAGCGCATTTGCCAACACAAGAATGGCAGCGATTCGTTCATCAATAGTGCCGTTAATAAATGGGTAATGACCATTCATCAACAAGGTTTCATATTCTTCGGTGCCTTTGCGATACACCTTTTGAATCTCCAAATCCCAAGTCGCCAATTCGGTGCTTTCCAATTCATCAATCAATTCATCCTTCGTAAAAACCTTTCCATGCTGCGCTCCTGCAGTACCTCTCCAAGTGGTATAAAGCAACATGAAAGCTAAATGCTGGGGATGGAATATGGCGTAAAGAGCCGCTATGACAGGGTCTGTAAGTGATGCCTCCTGCATGTTTTGATCCATGAAAGTGCTGATGCGCGCCATTTTGATAAAGTTGCCGACGGTCGAACTTCCAAAGAAATTGTTGAAGTGCATGAAGGTCAGGATAAAGATTCGGTGTTGTCTTGCGGTATTATATTTCATTATATTTTGGGGTATTAATTATTTCTAAGGGTGCTAAATTACATTTAATAATCGAGAGCGGCACCAATTCCCAAAATAAAAGCAAAATAATTTTCCCATTCCGCTCCAAATGGTAAGTTAGTTTCCCTTTGCTTCGGCGAGCATGCGCCATACCATAGTGAAGCTTCCTTAAGCACTGGCGAGCGTGCGCCATACCATAGTGAAACTTCCTCATGCACCGGCGAGCGTGCGCCACACCATAGTGAAACTTCCTGAAGCACCGGCGAGCCTGCGCCATACCATAGTGAAACTTCCTGATGCACTGGCGAACGTGCGCCATACCATAGTGAAGCTACCTTGGCATTCTCAACGGGAAAATCCGTTTTAAAGACGATTTTCCAGACTGATGAAGGTTAAATGTTAATAAAACAGGCAGCCAAAACCACTCCTTATATATCTACCGTGTACCCACATCTTTTAAATTAAAAAAAGCAATAATGAATATTGAACAAGGAATTTTGAATATTGATTTAGAAGAAAAGAAGTCAACATACGACTATGTTCATCGTTAACGAACTTCAATATTCAAAATTCCTTGTTCAATATTCATTATTGTTTTCTTCCTTTTTCCTTTATAAAAAGATGTGGGTACACGGTAGTTATATATATACACCCAAATAAAATGTGACGGCAGCCTTTCCCTATTCGGAATATTTTTGGTAATTTTGCTACGATGAAAAAAGCAATTCCTTTTCTGCTGGTATTAATGCTGAATGTTTTCTGGGGGGAATGTTTTGGGCAATTGTTTTATGTGGAAGGGAGTGTTGGGTTCACTTTTCATAACTATGATGATCCATATTATGGTTTCCCTTATGGCAAAGGATTAATGGAAAGAGCAGATGAGTATAATTATTCGGGTGCTGTCGGTTTTAATATCTTTAAGGATAAAATTTATTTAGAACTTGGATATTCAAGCTTGGTTACCTCTAATGAACTTATTAATGGGACTGGTCTTTTTGGTCCCGATGATGCCTTGGCAAATCTTTCATTTAACAGGAAAAGATTTATTCCCTCTATTAAATATGTGCTCTTTAATAACAAAGACCATGCGTATTTATATTTGAAAGCAGGCATGACCATTGGCTTAAAAGGGATAGTCGCAAATGATGAGTTGACAGGCACTCCTGATGGTAATATTCCTGGTAGTTGGGATCATTATGACATCTATTACATTGAATCAATATATCAAAACAATTTGTCTTATGGATATATGATTTCAGCAGGAGTGGAAGTTAAATTAGTGAATCATCTTTATCTTTTTTTTCAGGAAAGTTATGGTCAGGAAAAGTGGTCTCCATCATCAGCAGAAGTAACTTATAGTTCAAGTACTTCATTATCTAATTTGACAATTGGTCAAAAAGAAATAGAATTTACAGGTCCGGGGCAATACATGATTCAAAATAACTATTCTCAATCAAACACTCCTTCTATTGCTCCTAAATTTACTTATATCCTTGGAACTTTTAACATGAATATCGGCTTGAAGATTAACTTTGGGAAGGCAAAGACAGAAGTGAAATAATGCCTTATCCGCAATCAACCATTCACCGCTAATCAGTATCTTTACATCCTAAATACATAATGTTATGACTGAAGAATTAGTAAAAAGAATAACCATAGACCCTGAAATATGTCATGGAAAACCAACTATCCGCGGACTGCGATACCCTGTTGAAAGCATGCTCGAATTAATGGCATCTGGAATGACTACCGAAGAATTATTAGCTGATTATCCCGACGTAGAACTATAATTTCTAACCTTGTGAATAACTCTTTGATAGAAATCCATAAGAATGAAATAATAATTCATTCTTAGGTTAACAGAGGCAAGTATTAATAATACCGACCTCTATAAACTAAATCAATTATTCCCCGGAATCCTTCTTGAAAGTCGTGCGGAATACATAATCCCACATCTTGGAACTCACCCCGAAACCATGCTCTGAATCCTTGTAATGATGTATCATGTGATGATGTTTCAGGTTCAGCCAAAACTTATTCTTGAAGTTGAAATGATGCAAGGCATAATGGGTCTCGTCATAGACCAAATAACCAATCAGAAAGCCGGCAAAGAAGGGATATACAAGATGATTTCCCAATATAAAATAAAACAAACCATAGAAAAACAAAGCCAGGGGAATACTCAAGGAAGGCACGAATACCAACCGCTTTGAATCACTCGGATAGTCATGATGAACACCGTGCATGATGAAGTGAATCTTCTTGCCGAATTCAGAAGTCGGCTGATAATGAAAGATAAAACGATGCAATAAATACTCCGCCAAAGTCCAGATAAAAATACCTAAAGCCACCAACAAAATGATCCGCAAAAAAGTCAAATCAAAGCTGTGAACAGACAGGTAAAAGCATAAAATAATCACCGGCAAATAGATAGCGACCGGCACCAAATAATGAATCCTGGTAAAGAAGTCAAGAATATCACTCTTGAACATCCGTACTGACTCATCCTTGTTTGAAATATACTGCTTCGCCATGTTAAATAATTATATATAAATAGGAATAAATTTGATGCTGCAAATATAGCATTAAGGATAGAAAAGAAATGAGTTTCGTGTTAAATATCCATTAGCTCGCCTAATAGCCTTTCAGTAACGGTATGGCTCAATGTTTCGCTTTGCTTTTTACCATAACTTATCACCATAGTCCCATCGAAAGGCTCAATAGACTTGACCTTGACCTTCAAGCCCAATTTCAACTCGCGGCTGTTCAGGAACTTTAAGAATTCTTCAGAAGAATCTATCACCGCAGCGAGCTTTAATGTATCACCGGTCTTGCAATCGCTTAACTTAGAATATTTTTTCCATTCCACTTTCCCATTCTTATCCGGAATCGGAGAACCATGAGGATCAAGCTTCGGATATCCAAGCATTTCATCCATTTTCTCGAAGAAACTTGGAGATCGAGTATGCTCTAATTGCTCCGCTATCTCATGCACCTCTTCCCATCCAAAGCCCATTACCTTCACCAAAAACATTTCTGTGAGGCGATGTTTACGGATAATAATGCCAGCTTCTTTCTTGCCCTTTTCGGTTAATCGTAAAGGTTTATAGCTTTCATAATAGACCAACTTCTTATCCGCCAATTTCTTCATCATGCTTGTAACGGTAGGCATTTTGATGTTCAATCGCTTGGATAAGTCTATCACATTCACCTCTCCCGTTTCATTGGAAAGGATGAACAAGGTCTTCAAATAATTTTCTTCTGTCAGTGAATTCATAAATGCAAAACTAATAAAATGTTTGGAATACAGCTATTATAAAAAAATAGTTGAGAAATAATTTTGTTAGATGAATCTAATTTTGTAGTTTCGCAGCCCGAATAATTTAATTATGTCTAAAAGGATTTATCAAACGATTATAATTTCAGTATTGCTTATATCAGGCTTAAGTGTTGCTGCACAACAGGCTGATTCCACAAAGGATGAAACCTGGAACCTTGACTTTCAACAAACAATGATATGGCAATATCATCCCGCATTCTATGCTAAATATTCAGGTGCTAATAGTTTGATTCCAGATGCCGAGAATGCTGAATCTCTTACTTCCACAATATATTTTGATACCCGTCTTTGGACAGGAGCACAGTTTATTTTAAATCCTGAATTGGCAGGTGGCACGGGGCTTAGCAAGGTGCTTGGAATGGCTGGTGCACTTAATGGAGAGACCTATCGGGTAGGCAATCCTGCTCCTGATGAATATTTCGGACGTATCTATCTTCGCCAGGTCTTTAGTCTTAGTAAAGATTCTGAAAACATAGATGACGACCTCAATCAACTACGCGGGAAGCAGCCTGTATCTTACCTTTCCTTTAATGCAGGGAAGTTTAGTGTTGAAGATTTCTTTGATGCCAATTCTTATAGTCATGACCCACGCACCGACTTCTATAATTGGGCATTGATGAGTGGCGGAGCATGGGATTATCCTGCAAATACTCGTGGCTATACCTGGGGTTTCGTTATTGAGTTGGTTCATCCTTCCTGGTCTTTCAGGTTCAGTAGCGTTATGGAACCGCAGGTTGCAAATGGTCCATACATGGATATGGATATTGCTGCTGCACATTCCGAAATTGTTGAATATGGAAGGATGTATAAAATTAATGGAAAGAAGGGTGCGATTCGATTCTTAGGCTTCTTTAATCAGGCACACATGGGAAATTATAGTGATGCATTGAATAATCCTGTATATAATTTGGATGTTACTCAAACTCGCTCTTATGCCCATCAGAAAGGCGGTTTCCTTATTAATGCAGAACAACAAATTGGGGATTATTCAGGAATATTTTCAAGAGTCAGTTGGAATGACGGACAGAATGAAACCTTTGCATTTACCGAAATTGACAGATCTATTGCAGCCGGTTATGTTCTTAAAGGAGGTGCCTGGAAACGTGATGATGATAAAGTTGAAATCGCTGTTGTCATAAATGGATTATCTAAAGTTCATGAAGAATATCTTGCTGTAGGGGGATACGGTTTTATCATTGGTGACGGGGCTTTGAACTATGGCTATGAAACTATTATAGAAGCAAATTATTTATTCAAATTTACAAAGAATTTTTGGTTCACTCCCGATTATCAGTTTGTCATAAACCCTGCCTATAATAAAGATCGCGGACCGGTAAATGTTTTTGGAATGAGATTACATATTGAATATTAAAACACCATGAAGAGATTAAAAGGTTCCAACGCATCGCTATCAGAGGTTAATTCCTCGGTGGATATAGATTCCAAAAGAGGCATCGGCAATAAAATTCTTGCCTTTATGGGTCCGGCATATTTGATTAGTGTTGGGTATATGGACCCAGGTAATTGGGCTACTGATATTGCCGGAGGAAGCACCTTTGGATATAAATTAATATGGGTACTTTTGATGAGTAATCTGATTGCATTATTACTTCAAAGTTTGAGTTCAAGATTAGGCTTGGTAACAGGCAGAGATTTAGCACAAGCCTCCCGCGAAACTTATTCTCCAATAGTCAATTTCTCCCTATGGATTCTTGCTGAAATAGCCATTGCAGCCTGCGATTTGGCAGAAGTCTTAGGTATGGCAATCGGTCTTCAATTACTCTTTGGTCTTCCCTTGATTTATGGAGTAAGTCTTACCGTTTTTGACACCCTCCTTTTATTATTCCTAATAAATTTTGGGATAAGGAAGTTAGAAGCCTTCATCATTACATTAATAGCCATGATAGGTGTTTCTTTTTTAATAGAAATGTTCTTTTGCAAACCTGCATTAGGAGATATTCTGCAAGGCTTCATCCCTGATCTTCCGGCTAATCCAATCCCTGGTGGAAGCACCGCTTTATACATAGCAATCGGTATCATTGGAGCTACTGTGATGCCTCATAATTTATACCTTCATTCGTCATTAGTCCAGACCAGGAAATTTGAAAGAACCGATAAAGGTATTCTTCGAGCCATCAAATACAACATTCTTGATTCTGTCCTTGCCCTTAATCTTGCCTTCTTTGTGAATTGCGCCATCTTGATTCTTGCTGCTGCAACTTTCTTCAAGAATGGAATGTTTGATGTCTCTGATATTAGCCAGGCACATAGTTTTCTTGCGCCTTTATTGGGAAGTAAATTAGCTCCGATTATCTTTGCAGTTGCATTAATTGTTGCAGGGCAAAGTTCTACCATTACAGGAACTTTAGCAGGTCAAATTGTTATGGAAGGTTATCTTAATTTAAGAATCCAACCGTGGCTAAGACGGCTGATAACAAGGCTTCTCGCCATCATCCCTGCATTATTAACCATTACCCTAATCGGAGAAAAAGCAATCGGTGGACTCTTGATTCTTAGCCAGGTGATACTTAGTATCCAGTTAGGTTTTGCCATAATTCCATTGATTCATTTCGTATGTGACAAACAAAAGATGGGGAAATATGTCATTAGCACACCTTTGAAAATCCTTTCATGGATTTGTGCCATAATCATCGTCGGCTTAAATGCCAAAATGATCTATGATCAGATTCATGATTGGATTACCGGAGACCAAACCCATGCATATATTTATTACCTCACTGTCGTTCCAATCTCAATAGCGGCGGGCATTCTGTTACTATACATCACATTCCACAAACAGATTCACCGAACCAAAATATTAACTTCAACTCCTCATGGCAATGTCAAGAAATTGGAATTATCTGCCCCTGCGCTTTATCATAAAATAGCTGTTGCCATTGACTTTTCTGATACCGATTCCAAGTCCATTAATTTAGCTACAAAACAAGGTGGCAAGGATGCCGAATACCTCCTGATACATGTGGTAGAGACTGCGGGTGCCATCTTCATGGGCAAGGATATTGATGACCTGGAAACGCATATTGACAAGCAACAGATTCAATCCTATCTCCACGATTTAAGCCACTTGGGGTATAATGTAAAATTTGTCCTTGGCTATGGCAATCCTAAGAAAGCTATCCCTGAATTGGTGAAAGAACATCAACCTGATTTATTGGTAATGGGAGCGCACGGGCATAAATTCCTTAAAGACCTTATCTTCGGAACCACCATTGATAGCGTACGCCATAGCGTCAAGATTCCTGTCCTGATATTTAAGACATAAAGAACGTATCTATTGATTAATAATAATCAGTGAAAAGTTAAATGAAAAAATAAAAGGCGGCATTTCCTTTGTTGCTTTTTGCTCCCTTTTTGTTTATTCCAAACCATTTATTATCTTTGCGCCCTTAATAATTTATATAATAAATAATGCTAATAATTCCAATCAAAGAAGGAGAGCCTATTGACAGAGGGCTAAAACGATTTAAAAAGAAATTTGATAAGACCGGAACTGTACGTGCCTTGAGGTCAAGGAAACAGTTTGAGAAACCTTCCGTAACAAGAAGAACAGAAATTAAAAAGGCTGTTTATATAGCTAAATTACGCAGAGAAGGAACCCTTTAATTAAACGACGAGCCACGAATTACACTAATTAAAGCTAAGATTTGTGTAATTCGTGGTTTCATTTTTCCCCATAATCTATTAACAGGCGAGTGTTAATAGATTTCTTTCTTACTCTGTTCCCATTAAAAAAATAATATTGAACTTTGCACGATTAAATTCATGCAAAGTTTTTTTATTATTTAATAATTTGGTAACTTTTTTCAACCCAAGATGTATAAAGATAAATAGAAAGGAGAGGAAGTAATGAAAGAGAGTTTTATAAAATATATTCAATATGAAAAGCGGTACTCTTCTCACACGATAACAGCTTATCAAAATGACCTTAAACAGTTTTATGATTTCCTTGCCAAGACTCATGAAGTTACTGATATTGCTGACGTAAATCATATTTTCATTCGCTCATGGATAGTATCATTGATGGATCAAAAAATTACACCTCGGTCTATCAATAGGAAGATTACAACCCTGAAAACATATTATAAATTTTTGCTTCGTGAAGGTGTCATAGAACAGAATCCTATGTTGAAGATTCTTTCCCCTAAAACTTCTAAACGCTTGCCTGTCTTTGTTGATAAAGGAACCATGAATCACCTTTTGGACCATGTTGAATTTGGAGATCATTATATAGGATTAAGGGATAAATTTATTCTTGAATTGTTCTATGCGACTGGTATGCGTCTTTCAGAATTGGTGTGTTTGAAAGTTACTTCCATTGATTTGTTTAATAATAACTTAAAAGTTATGGGAAAGCGTAATAAAGAACGAATCATTCCGTTTTCAATTCCTATGAAAAGTTTAATCACAAAATATCTAAGTGCGAAAAAAAGTGATGAACTTCTCAAACAATCTGAATATCTTTTCCTTAACAAATCAGGTAAACAAATAAGCAGAGAACAAGTGCAAGTATTAGTCAAAAAATATTTGACTATGGTTACTACGCTTGATAAGAAAAGCCCTCATGTATTACGTCATACCTTTGCAACTAATATGCTGAATAATGGAGCGGAAATAAATTCTGTTAAGGAAATATTAGGTCATGCAAGCCTTGCAGCAACACAGGTTTATACACATAACACAATTGAGAAATTAAAAAATATTCATAAACAAGCCCACCCAAAAGCTTAATATAAATTAACCAAAAAAATTAAAGATTATGAAACTAAAGATGCAATCCATTCATTTTGATGCAGACAGAAAATTGCTCGCATTCATTCAGGAAAAAGTTGACAAGTTAAACCATTTTCATGATGGTATCGTTGACGGAGAAGTGGTTCTTAGAGTTGAGAAAAACCAGACCCACGAAAATAAATCTATTCAGATAAAGGTAAACATTCCAGGCAATGAATTAATCGCTAAGACGAGGAAACAAACCTTTGAAGAAGCTACTAATCTTGCTGTAGAAACTTTAAGTAACCAAATAAAAAAGCATAAAGAGAAGATTCGTGGAGGAAAGAGTGTGAAATTTACTCCCGATACTTCTGAATCTGATGAGGAATTATATTCCTGATCAGACTTAATGTTTTAAGGAATTACAAAAATGGGGAATAGTTTTATCCCCGTTCGGGATATTTCATATTCAATTCCTTCAAGGTTTCTACGAGGGTCTTTGCAATAAAATAATTGCGATACCAGTTCTGATCTGCGGGCACGATGGTCCATGGGATTTCCTGGCTGCACTTGTCGAAAATATCTTCATAGACTTCCATATAATCATCCCAATGTTTTGATTCGGCAATATCTTCCGGCTGATATTTCCATTCTTTTTCAGGATTCGTTTTACGTTCTTTAAAGCGTTCGGTTTGTTCTTCTTTTGAAATATGAAGATAGAACTTAAAGATAATTGTTCCACTATCTTTCAACAAATGCTCGAAAGAATTAATGTAATCATATCGCTTTTTAATCTTTGATTCAGAAAGCAATTTATGAACGGAAGGAACCAAAATATCCTCATAGTGAGAACGGTTAAAAATCTCAATCATACCCTTTGCAGGGGCGTAAGAATGGACCCTGTAAAGAAAATCATGAGAAGAATCTTCTAAAGTCGGAGCCTTAAAAGAATGAACATTACATCCCATCGGATTAACACCGGTAAAGACGTGCTTTACTGTTCCATCCTTGCCTGAAGCATCAATTCCCTGAAGAATTATTAAGACACTTCTCTTTGATTCTGCAAATAAAACAGCTTGCAAATCGCGAAGTTTCAGGATTAAGTCCTCGGTCTTTTCTTTGGTTTTCTCTTTCTCAAAACCTTCCGGAGCTTTTGTAGATATACTTAAATATTTTGACATATTGTTATAAATTATGAAAGGCAAATTTATCCTTTTTAGAGTTCAAAAAACACTCATGTTATCATTCATGGAATTGATACTTCAGATTTATTCCTGATTCCTGTTTATCTTTGCGCCGCTATGATAAATTATGACAAATACGAAGCTGTGATTGGATTAGAAATCCACATCCAATTAGATACCAGGAGCAAGGCATATTCATCCGACCCTGCGAGCTATGGTGCGGCACCCAATACCAATGTTTCGCCTATTACTTTAGGGCATCCGGGGACGTTGCCAATGATTAACAAACAAGTGGTGGAAGATGCCGTCCTGCTTGGGTTGGCGTTGCATTGCGACATTCGGGAGGTGAATGGTTATGCTCGGAAGAATTACTTCTATGCTGACCTTCCAAAGGGCTACCAGATTACCCAAGATACCACCCCGATTTGCAATGGCGGATACTTAACTATTAAGGATAAGTCAGGTACTGAAAAGCAAGTTCATCTTACACGAATTCACATGGAAGAAGATGCCGGAAAGAGCCTTCATGATGTTGATCCATTCAGCACATTGATTGATTTGAATCGTGCCGGAGTTCCTTTGTTAGAGGTCGTTTCGGAGCCGGAGATACGAAGCGGAGAGGAGGCTTTTCAATATGTTACAGAGATGCGTAAGCTGGTGAAATATCTTGGTATCTGTGATGGAAATATGGAGGAAGGCAGCATGCGTTGTGATGCCAATGTTTCGGTACGAATTAAAGGTGAATCAAAGTTCGGAAGACGGGTGGAGGTCAAGAATATGAACTCCATGCGCAACGTTCAGCGTGCCATAGAATTTGAGACTAAAAGGCAGATTGAGGAGCTTGAAGCGGGCGGAGTTATCAGTCAGGATACCCGAAGTTTTGATGCCCTGGCGGGGACCACATTCGTCATGCGCAGCAAGGAGATGGCTAATGATTACCGCTACTTTCCGGAGCCTGATCTGCCACCGATTATTATTAAAGAGGAGTATATCAACAAGGTTCGTGAGAAACTGCCGGAATTGCCCGATGCATTGTTCAAGAAATATGTCAATGACTATAAATTATCGCCTTATGATGCAGGCGTTCTGACTGATACCAAAGAGGTTTCGGATTATTTTAACGAACTGATTAAGCATACCAATAACTTCAAGGCAGCAGCCAATATGGTGATGGGTCCTGTCAAATCATACCTTAATGAAATGGCTGTCGAGATGCTCGATTTCCCTGTTTCAACAGAGCGCATGTCGCAATTGATTTCTTTGATAGATGAGAGGAAGATCAGCCATTCGGTAGGGATTCAAAAGGTATTCCCCGAGATGGTCAAATCAGCAGAAAAGAATCCTTTGATGATTGCCGAAGCCCTGAATTTAATACAGGAAAGCGATGATGAAGCCTTGAAAGATTTTATTCAGCAAGCCCTTGCAAAATACCCCGAAAAGATTGCTGAATACAAGGCTGGCAAAATCGGTTTGACAGGATTATTCATGGGCGAAGTCATGAAATTGAGCAAAGGTAAAGCCGACCCTAAGGTGGCTAATAAATTGCTCGTGGAGGCTTTGAACAAATAGAGATATTTTTTTTGCTTTATCTACATAAAATCAGAAAGCCCTTCGATGCGTTATCGAAGGGCTTTCTGATTTCAATTAAGTTTTTCACTACACCACCGGAGGCGGTGTCTGCTGCGGCTGATAAAGCACTGTGAAGATAGCCGAAGGATTAGCCAACTGGACGTTATTAATCACTCCATAAACAATCATGTCAACACTTTCAGCAGTATTAGGTGTCGTCGGAACGCGGTGATAATCGTAATGCGCTCCGGTGAAGGTTCTGATAAAAATCCAAGTGTTTGTGCCGGTAACTCTTGCGTACAAATTCTTTGTACCAACAAATTTTACACTGCTATGAACGGCAATGTTTCCAATAGAAGTTTTCGCATCGCCATCAGGAATAAAGGTGGCTTGATTAAATGGAATTTCAGGAGTCAGGAAAGTCAGCAATTCACCAATTGCCACTGTCCAATTAGCTTTGTTTTTCATCATCGTGATTCTCAAAGCCTTCACAAAACCTTGAGCATCAGCAGGGCATACGCTGGTAGGAGCAGTTCCAAAATCAGCAGGAGCAGGATTAACAACCATAGAGGTTGAGGCAGGACCAGTGCTAAAGGTATCAGTAAAAGCGGTCAGACTTTTATCGCTGGTACCGCTTTTTTGCTGGGCATTGTTAAGCCACACCGACCATTCATAAATTTTCGCGACTTCGTCCATCGTGTCTGTGGACAGACCAAATGCCGCCGCTAATCCCGGCAATTCGTCGTTGAGGGTTTTGTACTGAAGGTCCCATTCCTCCTTCGTTAAATCACCAAAAGTTTGATGTTCCATTTTTTCTTTTTTTGTTTATTAAATTTTGTTATTAAAAATATATTTACCCTGACTCTTGTCATAGGTTTTGAATTCGATAAAAGAGTATCCATTAGCCATATTTCGGAAATCGAAAAACAGAAAATCGGTAATGGAAAATGATTTCCCGGAATCATTTAATGAATTCCCGATGCCGGAAATTGGTTTCTTGGCTCCGGATAACGAAAAAGCGGTACCGGGAAATGGATTTCCGGTACCGGAAAATGTAATTCCGGTGTCGGGAAATGAAAAAACACTTTTAAGAAATGTAATTCCGGTGTCGGGAAATGAAAAAACACTTTTAAGAAATGTATTTCCGGTATCGGGAAATGAAAAAGCACTTTTGAGAAATGTATTTCCGGTACCGGAAATACATTTTCCGGTCTGCGTTTTCAGCTTAAAAAAGGTATTTCCAAGCGTAAACTGACCTATTCCCCAAGATTTCAACTGGGAAAACAGCGCAACAGATACTATACTATAAGGAGTGCGACTCAATTCCATAATTCGAGGGTCTTAGCCTGTGGCATCGGAAAGGGAACCCTCAAAACTGGAAGATTGGACAGCGAACTTTTACTTACTATTGATGTGAAATTTTTCATCGCTGCAAACATACATAAAATAATGTTAATGGAATTTGGGGTATTCCAACAAAAAGAAAATTCTTTGTGGCATTCCAAAAATAACTAATAACTCAACCGTCACACTCTTCCCCAACCCCGCCACTACTACCATCACCCTTCATTCCACAATGTCAATTATCAATTGTCAATTGAAGACGTTCTTGGGAATAAAATCTACCAACAATTCATCACTAATAACTCATCACTCACAACTCAAATAGATGTCTCCACATGGAGCGAAGGGGTCTATTTCTATAATCTGATCAGCAATGTCGGCAGCATAAGAGGAAAGTTTGTTGTGCAGAAGTAATTCCCTTGTTTCATAGCCCATCACAGGATATTTTAAATGACTTTTTGTTTGAAATAATGAATGTATTATTAGCAATTTTTCACAAAATAAATTTGTCTGAATAAATAATATTCTCTAATTTTGCACCCGAAAAAAATCGAAGGAATTAAACACTAAATATTTTAAAACTTATCAAAACTTATTATAATGAGAAATACTAAATTAATGGTCGTGTCGGTAATCTTTTTAACACTTTTTCTTAACGGTTCAGGATGCGGTTCAGATGCTAAATCCCCTGCATTTGCTGATACCCCTGAAGGCAAAGCATTCGCTGCCTGCATGGATAAATGTAATGAACAGTGGATGTCTGACACCCTTGAATGGAAAAATAAAAAGTGTGAGATTGATAAAATTTATTCATCTAATAATATAATAGTACCTGAATCCGACCTGAAAAAAAAGCTGCGTGATGGCGAGAAAGCGGATGCTTATGTGAAGTGTTCACTATTATATTATGACAAACTCAATGAAATTCATAAATGCCAACAAGCGTGTGTGAATGATTTATTGGGAAGAAAGTAAGGTATAAAGTTATAAAGGTATAAAGGAATAGGGGTATAAAGGAATAAAGTTCTTTATACTATATTCCTTTATACCCCTATTCCCTATACCTTTATACCCCTATTCCCTATTATACCTTTATACCCTATCCCCTCTTTCCTCTTTCTCAAATTGCAAGTCCCCTTTTCAAAATGATATTGGAAAGAGGCATGAAAGCCGCTCATCTAACTATAAAAGCAATTTTAACAGTTAGGGTATAATATTTGGTTTCTTGTTTTTGATATGTTTAAGACTAACAAATATTAAGAATTAAGGCTATGGGAAATTTACTTTATCTGATCGCTGTAATCCTCATCATATTTTGGGTAATCGGCTTCGTAGGTTATAACTTAGGCGGGCTAATCCACATTCTGCTAGTGATAGCACTTATCGCCATCTTGTTGAGAATAATCCAGGGAAGAAATCCCTTGTGAATCTAAAATATCTAATAACCAAAAATAATTTAAAGACTATGAAAAGTTTATTTAATCTATTGGTAATTTTAACGATTGTTGCTGTGATAATAGCGGTAACGATGGTTGCCGGATGTAATTCTCCGGAACAGAAAGTAGAAAACGCTCAGGAAAACTTGAACAAAGCCGAGCAAGACCTCACCAAAAAGCAGGTGGATTCAGCGAATGATTACCAGGTGATGAAGACCTACTGGGAGAATCAGATGAATGACAACGAACGAAAAATCGAAGAACTTCAAACCGAGAAATCGGATAAGAAAGTTGAAGTCGAGAAGAGTTACAATGCAAAGATCGCTGACCTCCGCCGACAAAATGACGAGATGAGAACGAAGATGAATAACTATCAATACAGCACCGCAGATACCAAATGGAATGAATTCAAAGATGGTTTTAATAAAGATATGAAGAAGCTCGGCGATGACATTACCGATCTCAAAGATAAGATCGCCAAGAAGATAAAGAAGGATTAAGATAAGCAATTAAAAATGCCAGATCATGAAAAGGATTTATGTAACGATGTTGATTCTGTCATTGGTCAATATATCAGGCGTGGCGGCACAAATGGATACTACCACTCCTGTTAATGCTGATACTATTGTCCCTTCAAATTTTGATATTAATCCTGACTTTCAATTGATGCGGATGGGCTTGATGACTGATTCGAGTGATGTGATAAAAGGTGGTGGTAAATATACCTTATATGGCGACATCCCGAATGACGATACGGCATATAATAAACGATGGTCATTATGGTATCCCCTTGCTGGTGGCATTGTTGAAAGCATCTTATTAAATTTAACCGATGAGCTTGTTCTTAATTATTCATGGTCTAAGGTCAATTATTATTCCTGGAAAAGGAACCTGAATGCAGGTCCAATATGGGGCAATGGATGGTGGTGGGATGAAGGCAGGTTTGGCAATGGCTATCTTTTGCATCCCATAACCGGTGCTGCCGATTTTAATTTCGCTCGTGCCAGCGGATATAACTTTTGGGCATCTGCTCCCTTTGTTTTAGTCCAATCTTATGCCTGGAAAATATTCGGAGAGAATGGCAAGCCGGAGCGCAACAGCGTGATCGTTACCACGCTTGGCGGCATCGGTCTTGGTGAATTATTGTATCGTATAAGTTCTAATATTTTAGATGATCGAACCACTGGTACGGAAAGATTTTGGCGCGAGACACTGGCGTTTCTTGCTGATCCTGCAAGAGGCGTTACGCGTATGCTTCAGGGAAAAACATGGCGGACAACTGATAGGGAAGTTTATCAGAAAGAGCCATTGACAGTGGGTTTGATGGCAGGTGTAAGGGAATTAAATAATGGAGTGAATATAGGGACAGGTACTGTTAATCCTACCATCAATTTGCAATTGGATTATGGCGATCCCTTTGAAGACAAGTCAAGGAAGCCTTTTGATTTATTCAAGGTTCGTGCAGAATGTAATTTCGGTGTCGGTAGAAAGATCGTTGATAACCTTGTGGGCTATGGAATCTTGACCGGAACCAACCGTCAATATGGCACTGATCTGGACGTTCTTTACGGCTTGTTTCTTGGTTATGATTATTGGGATAACAATGAATTTGAATTAGGAACTCAAAGCGTTACCGCAGGTATTATGACTCGTTGGGATCTATCTAAAAACAATAATCTTTATACCAAACTTCATTTCGGCATCGTGCCATTTGCCGCCAACAGTACGGTCTTTACGCCTGATACTTCGCAATTCAGAGACTATGATTATTGCTATGGATTGCAGTCGCAGTTTGAAACCACGCTCAATCTTGGGCATTACATCAGCTTCACCATTGCGGATTATGTCTATTACTTGCATACATTCAATGCCCCCGAACCTGATTCCATTGCCGCACTGGGAGAGCTTGTATCGCATGATGTTCAATACCCTGTCAATGGCAATAATCTCACCGATATATTCCGACCAAATATCACCGTTACCATTACCGGGAATTTGAGAATTACCTTTGAACAAATGGTGTATTATACATTGGATACTTCTCCCGATTTCCCTACCATTCACCGCAAACAAACACAGCAAAGAGTTTTCCTTACCTATAATATAAAAGACTACCACAAGGGTGAAAGACCTGATAATGCAGCGAAGAAAACCACCAATTAATTGCGCAAAAATGAACCTTAATATAAATATATTTTCAATATTATTAATCAAAAATTTAATCACAATGAAAACTAAAATCCTTATATCATTCTTAGTAATGATAGCTTGCGAAGCCACGGTATTCGCCCAGAATGAATCACCAACCTCTTTCCAGATCAAGATGGAGAACTATGAATTAAGCAACAAACTTGCCGACATGAATTACATTCCATCTGCTAATAAAAATGAAGATTTCAGAACTTCTATTACCGGAGCTAAATTGGAACTTGACAGTCCGCTAATCCCTGTTGATACCAATTACAGAGTTCCTGAACACTTCAAAACGCGCTTACCACAAGCCTTGTATGTCCCTGCCATCATGATTGCATGGGGTGCTTCAGTAATTGGTAATGGCGGGCTTTACAGCAGCCAGAAGGCAAAAACAGATCTCTTGAATTTCACAAAAGGCAAGGGCGGTCCTGTGGATAATTATCTATTATTGTCGCCCTATGTCGAGTTCGGCGTGCTCCTTTTATTAAAGGTAAAATGCAACAGCGATTTCATCAATTCTATCCTGCTGATAGCGAAGTCTGAAATATTAATGCTCGCCATCATAGAGCCGATGAAATACATCACCCATGAGCAAAGACCCGACAAAAGTGACTATCTTTCCATGCCTTCCGGTCACACCGCCGAAGCCTTTTGTGCGGCGACAATTGTCTATCGGGAGTATCGTTATTTAAGCCCCTGGTATGGAATATGTGCCTATACGCTTGCCACGACTGTCGGGGTATTCCGCATGGTGAACGACAAACATTGGGAGAGCGATGTCTTTATTGGCGGCGGCATCGGAATGGCATGCACCAATATAGTATATGCCACCCATCAGCATCGTTGGGGACGCAATGGCGTTTGTTTTTCGCCCATGTATGATGGCAAGAACAAGGGTGCCACAATGGCTTTTAGTTTTTAACATTAATCGAAGAACTTTTGGAAGGATTGAAATCAAGGTTATTTGCTCTCCAAAACAATAGTTTGATATTATCTTCACATTCTAAGGTATTTTATGACATTCAAGGCTCCAAATTTGTATTAAAAGGGCTTCATCCGAACTTGAATTTCATAAAAATAATTTCTTAAAATACTTTCGGGGTGCCTAAATACGCCAAAATGTCTGTTAAGCCTCATTCAGGCATGCTTATGTCAAGCAAAACAGTTATTGGATGCCATTCAGGCGCGCCTAAGTCCTATTTTATAGACGTTGAAGAGAAGTTAAGGCACGCCTAATGCTCTATAAATAATTGTTTGGCGATACTAAGGCATGCCTAACAGCCATCCAAGGCATGTTGAGTCTAAGTCAGGCACTCCTAAAAGCGATTTTATAAATATTTATAAAGTTGGCGGAGTTATTTTATAAGCCAGCCTTTCAGGCAAATATCCTTTGCAAAGTTTTCTATCTGATAAATCAGCCAAAGCGCAAAGTTTGATAAGAACTTTTTGCACATTAGCTTCTTGGAAGGAATTGATTTCCCTCCCTGATATTGTCTTTAGTTAATCTTGTGAATATGTTTTCAATTTTATGTAATTTTACATCCATAAAAATACCTGTAGAATTCATAACTAAACAAGATGGAAAATCTAAGCAAAATAGTAAAGAAATTAAGCGATAAAGAGTATCAGCATCTTCTGGAATTGGTTTCGGGAAACAAGAGGAATAAACCCTTCCATGTCTTGGAATATATTCGGACAGAGACTTTTGATGAAGAGTATTTGATTCAGAAATTAGACATCAATCAAAATGCTTATTACACCCTGAAATCAAGGCTTTTGGATAAAGTGGCGATTGCCCTTGCCCATAAACCGATCAATGCTATTAAAGAAAAAGTTGCAAATGTGAGTGTCTCCATTTTTCAGGATGACAGATCCCTTACCATTAAATATTTAAAGGATCTCGAAAAGGAATTATTGGAATATGATTTATCAAATGAATTGATAGTTGTATATAAGGCATTGGCAAGGCACTATCTTTACGAACCGGAAGAATATGAAAAATATGACTTGCTTTATAACAAACATGTTGCCTACTCATTAGCGATGGAAAAAGCGGAAGATTTGTTGCTGATGTTTATCCGCAATGTTGGAAATTTCAGGCTTTCAAGAACCCAGGAAGATTTTGAAAAGATACTAAGAATCAGAAGGGAAATGTATAACATAACCGAGATGTTTACCTCCCATCGTTTGTTCGTTCTGAATAATATTATAAGCATCTATTACCAATGTCTTTTCTCTGGAAACACTGCTGAACTGAAAGACAAGGAAATGGAAATCGAGGGTATCTTGAAGGAGTTCGAAACAATCTTTAATAAATACCATCTGGATGCTTTTTATCAGAACCGAAAACCATTGATTGACCTGATGTTTGTGCTCTATTATTACTCTATCGGAAGTATTGCAAGGGGTAATGTTTATTATAAATCGGTTAAGGCTCAATTGCCTGAAATCATAGGCAAACATTCTTATACTTTTTATATAGTTATGCTGTTAAGATCCAAATTGGAAAAGTATTATTTTGATGGAAACCTAGAAGACCTGAAAGATGTGAACTCCCTTCTGGAATCAGATTTTGAGATTGATGAAATAGAAATTTATCATCGTGTAAGATATAGTTTATTTTTGTCTTACATTAAGTTTTTTGAAAAAGATTACCATAGTGTAGAAAAGATTGTCAAAGAACTGAAAATACAATTGACAAATCGTCAATTCATGCAAGGCTGCCTCGAATGTCAATTGCTTTTATGTTTAATTTATTCTCTTCTTGGCGATGAAGAAAAACGAAAAAAAGCAATAGGAAGCCTCGAACGTCAATTGGACTTGGATAAACCTGAAAATAAAAATATTTATCTATTTATAAAATTCCTCAAACACATTACGAAGCACGGTGATTATGAGAGAAGATTAAAAAGCAGCAAGGAAATTTATGAAGAATATTGCAAAATTAATCATGGCATAAATGAAGTCCTAAAATACATAAAGATTGATGAGGATATGATGCTGCAATTAGCCGGTCAAGGCAGCAAAAAGGCTTCACATTAAATCAAAAAAGAAGCCACGCATATCACGAAATGAAATTTATATTCGTGATATGTGTGGCTTTTGTTTCTTCTTCTTATTTCTGAATCTGACTAAACTTATAAAGGTTCATCAAGGGTTTCTTGGCGTGAATTTTTATCTTGCCAAGAATGCAAATATTTTTACCTTCTAAGGTGTGCAAATCATAAGGAGATTTCTTTCTTAATTCATCCGAAATAAAGACACTGAAGTTCTCATTGGGACTTCTGTCTCCAAATTCAAGATAGACAGAATAAGTTTCGTTTTTCCTTACGAAATGTACTTCCTTAACCACACCGCAAACAGTTATGCTGTCATTAATATGCTTTGCAGCGTCTTCAGGGGCAAGGGTTTGAGCATCACTTATAATTGTTGAGAAAACAATGGTAATAATAATTGAAAATAAAATAGCTTTCATATTTAATAATTATATATAGTTTAATCTACTTTAGCTTTTCGTTTTTGATAAGTCTTTTTCTTTTTAAAATCAGGTTTTATATCCGGGGTTTTATCCCACACCACCAGACCTTTACCTTCTTTAATAATTTTTCCTTCCTTTTGATACTCAATCCTTATCTGATCAATGATTCCATTGATGAAAGTATTGCTGCTTCGGGTACTATATTCCTTAGCAATTTCTAATACTTCATTGATAGTTACTTTTTCCGGTATCTCTGAGAAGTGAAGCATCTCAGCAATGGACATTTTCATTAATATTACGTCCATCAAAGCAATCCTGTCAACATCCCAATTTGTAGTAGTTTTAGAAATTCTGGCTTCAAATTCTTTATCATTAATTATTGTTACACGAAGCAATTCAAGCATGAATTCTCTATCCTCATCTTCCTTATACAACGGCATTAGTGGAATCTTTCCCATATCCATTTTGAAAGAGTTTATCGTCCTGCAAACCATTGTTTGAACGAGCTTATTATCATCTTCCCAATAGAAACATTTTTCTTCCATAATACTTTGAAATAATTCGGAAGGATACAAAACTTCCTTCAAAAGAATCCCAATCAATTCCTTATCATCTTCAAAACTTCCTTTAGACTTTCTGCAATAAGAAATAAACTGCCTGGATTCTTTTATTTCACTAAATAGAGAAATGATATTATCACGTTCAGGCTGCCAGGTAAGCATCCTTTTCCTGGTCATTTCTTCAAAAGATTTATCAGTAATAATATTTTGAATTGCGGCATTAAAAAAGAAGCGGGTATTCACCTCCGGAGCCATGAAAACCTTGATATGTTTTTCCACCTTATCCTCCGCTCTGATCCTTGATATATCTGCCAGTTCGGCTAATAAAAGAAAGATCAGCAGGTAGCTGTCATAAAACTTTTCAACGCTCTTGATTAATTCCTTCTCACATTGCTTTGAATCCTTATCTTCGGTAAGGAAATATGCAAATAAAGCCTGCATGACTTTGATTCGTAAATGTCTTCGGCTTATCATCTTTTGTTTATTATTAAGAACGTTTAATTATTTTGTTTTGAGTAAAAAATAGGGACATTTCTCCCTTAACAGAAAGCAATTATTTTACTTTCATGGCATCAGTTATTCTCTTTTCAGCAATAGCTTTTGCAGCAATGATGGTAGGTTTGTTTTCTGCCGCCGACTTCTTCAAAATCTCTAATGTCAGATCATATATTTTCTGTGTCGCCTGCATCGCCTTCTCGCGGTTATAACCATGTAATTCCGAATAAACATTTATCAATCCGCCTGCATTAATCAGGAAGTCTGGAGCATAAATAATCCCTTTGTCCATCACCATCTTTCCATGATCCAATTCATTGGCAAGTTGATTATTTGCAGAGCCTGCGATGACACTGCATTTCAGACGGTTCAAAGTATCAGTATTGACAGTTCCGCCTAATGCGCATGGTGCATAAATATCCATATCAAGATCATAAATTCCATCCAGAGAAACAATTTGTGAACCGAATCTTTGAGCCACATGATTCAATTGTCCTTCGTGAATATCAGAGATATAAATCTTTGCATTTTCCTTATGCAAAAGCTCAACAAGATATTCGCCCACATGCCCAACGCCTTGCACAGCAATCGTTTTGCCACTCAAGGAATCATTACCCCATTTCTGTTTTGCAGCAGCTTTCATGCCCATATAAACTCCATAAGCAGTTACCGGAGAAGGGTCTCCACTGCCTCCGGTAGCTTCCGGCAAGCCAGACACAAACTTGGTTTCTTTATTCACAAAAACCATGTCATTGACATTGGTTCCGACATCTTCGGCGGTGATATATTTACCTCCCAAAGAATCAACAAACTGACCATACCGACGAAACAAAGGCTCTGATTTATCCTTCTGCGAATCGCCGATAATCACTGCCTTTCCGCCTCCAAGATTCAACCCTGAAATAGCAGCTTTGAATGTCATTCCACGAGACAGACGCAGGACATCTTTCAAGGCATCAGCCTCC
>Ga0206965_10045_pt1 | contig 34090 bp, 34 predicted proteins | sample Alteio_BWOrgHeat_26_FD_152973 | JGI IMG/M metagenome (GOLD analysis project Ga0206965, IMG submission 152973) | Enriched cells from forest soil in Barre Woods Harvard Forest LTER site, Petersham, Massachusetts, United States -... | ecosystem: Environmental > Terrestrial > Soil > Temperate forest >...
ACCGCCGCCACATAGGTCGGTTCGGTCATCAGAGCACCCACCAGTCGCTGGTACAAAAATCCGTGATAAACCAGCCGCGCTTCTCCCGAAGGGTCGCCCTTCACCGCCCGCACGTAATAGGGGTTCGTCAATCCTTGCCCTGCCGCCCAGCAGACTGCTGGCGGCAAATAGGCGAGATTATCTCCCCCCAAAGGAGAATTTAGCGCCGCCGTTATCCATCCGGCAACTCCTGCGGTCAGCAAAAGCATTCCTGCGGTCAACGCTCGGATCTTGCCTCGCGCAGTCATCGGCAATCAATAGACCACTTTATTCAATGGGTATTCGATGATGCCTTCCGCCCCATGCGATTTAAGCGTGGGGATGATCGTGCGCACCACGGATTCGTCGATAATTGTTTCCAAGGCTACCCAGGCAATGTCCGATAGTGGCGACACCGTTGGGTTGCGCAATGCCGGCAGAGTATTAACCACTTCCTGCACCTTCGCCTTGGGCAGATTAAATTTGAGCCCGACTTTGCTCTCCGCATTCAGCGCCCCTTGCAACAAAAGCGCGATGGTTTCAATCTTCGCGCGCTTGGCCGGGTCCGCCCAGCTTTTGCGGTTGGCCACCAGCTGGGTCGTGGTCTCCAAAATTGTGTCCACGATGCGCAATTTGTTCGCCCGGAGGGATGAGCCCGTCTCCGTCAAATCCACGATGGCATCCACCAGGTCAGGCACCTTGACTTCCGTCGCCCCCCAGGAAAATTCTACTTCTGCAGTCACCCCTTGTTTGGTCAGAAATTCTCGTGTCGTCCGCACCAGTTCCGTGGCGATGCGCTTGCCCTGCAAGTCCTTGATCGCGCGCACAGGCGAATCTTCCGGCACCGCCAACACCCAGCGACTCACGCTATTCGAAGCGCGGCTGTAAATGAGCTCGCAAACGGTGACGACGTCCGAGCCGTTTTCCACCACCCAGTCGCGTCCCGTCAATCCACAGTCAAAGAACCCATGCTCCACATAACGGCTGATTTCTTGCGCCCGGACAAAGCGGCCATCCAGCTCCGGGTCGTCAATGGTGGGTTTGTAAGAACGCGCGTTTTGGCTGATTTTCCAGCCCGCCTTGGCAAACAGCGCCAGCGTGGCCGTTTCCAGGCTGCCTTTGGGCAGGCCCAGCATCAAAAGTGAAGTCGAAGATTTCGTAAGGGACATCGGGTAAATTGCGTGGGCCGATGGCCCTGGCGCAATCGCGCCATCAAGCCAGTACCCCCCTTCCGGGGCAATTGTAAAATGTGGATTGTCAAGTCCCCCGGCTTCAGTTTCTATAGGTATCGATTCCTTCAGGCTCTGCCGTCTTCATCATCCATGGCTAAAACCAAACCTCTCATCGTGATAGTGGAAGATGAAAAGGAGCTGGCTGCCCTCATCGCCGAACAGCTCGAAGAAGTCGGCATGGTGACGCAGATGTTCCACCGCATCACACCCGCCGCGCGTTTTCTCAGCAAAAGCTTCGCCAATTTGATGCTGCTCGATATCAATTTGCCCGACGGCACGGGCTTTCAGCTCATCGACGAGCTGAAAAAAATGAATGTCAATATACCCACCATTTTCCTGACGGCCAACAGCAGCGAGAGCAACAAGGTCAAGGGTCTCGAAATGGGTGGCGACGACTTTGTCACCAAGCCGTTCAGTTTTCCGGAACTCATCGCCCGCATTCACGCCGTGCTCCGCCGCAGTGAAACCTTGCGCGACGCGAACATCACCAAAAATGCGCGGCTCGACGAGGCTCCCTTCGCTTTTTGCGGTGCCGAGGTTAATCCGCAGCGGATGGAAATTGTTTTTCCCGACAGCCAGTCCGAAAAAATTGGCCGCAAGGAATTGGGCATCCTGGTTCACATTGCCTCGAACCCCAAGCTGGTGCTGACGCGCCAAAGTCTCATCCACGCCGTCTGGGGTGTGCATGCCGATGTCCGCAGCCGCTCGCTCGACCAATATATTGTGCGCATTCGCGAGGCCTTTGCGCGCCACGCTTGCGACTTGGGCCCCTTTCGTACGATCCACGGCGTCGGTTATATTTACGATGCTGCCGAAAACGCCGCGGTGGCTCCGCCTCCCGCTGCGCGCACCGGCAAGCCCTAGGCTATGTTCCGAGAGACAACCTTGGCCGGCTTTGCCGCCGGTTGGGCCACGAATTCCCCGCTGCAAACTGAAGCTGCGGGCGCTGCCCTGGCCACCGTTTTACCGCCCGACACCGTACTCGCTTTGCATGGAGACTTGGGCGCCGGCAAAACTACTTTCGTGCGCGGCCTCGCCCGCGCTTGGGGTGAGGCCGGCCCCCTCACCAGCCCGACGTTTAATTATTTTCTCATCTATCGCGGCCACCGCCAATTAATCCATCTCGACGCCTATCGCCTGGGCCGCCCGGAGGATTTCGACTCCCTGCTCATCGACGAGTTCCTCGAGTCGCCCTGGTGCCTTGCCGTTGAGTGGCCGGAAAATTTGGGCAATCGTCTCGCAGAAAATGCCTGGCATTTATTTTTTGCGGCCCCGGAAGAAACCTGCCGCGTACTGACACTGCAGCTGCCAGCGTGACTCGTTTCGCCGCTTCGCGTTAAATATGCCACATCTCTGCGGCATCCCGGGACAATAAGTTTTCCACCGTGCGCGCTTTCAAGGCCGCCTCAAAAGCTGTGCCGATATCGCGCCAGGCCAGCGACACGCGTGCCCCAGATTGCCCAGCCGTGGAAACCGGCGCATCCAGCATTTCGGAATCCACCACGCGCACAATATCGTAAAGCGTAATCTCTGCCGGAGAGCGGGCCAGCGCATAGCCGCCTTGCTTGCCTCGCCGGCTCGAAATCAGCCCGCCATTGCGCAACTCATTGAGAATCTGCACCAGATAATTGGCTGGCACGGCTTCCGCTTTGGCCAGCGCCTCGATATGGGCCAGATTGGGGCGGCCGTACCCACGGGCTAATTGCCCGAGGACGCGGCAGGCGTATTCTACTTTGAGCGAAATTTTCACCTGCCCAGAGGCTAAAAGCGCTCTGCGCCTAGCGCAAGGGTGAACAAATCGGAAGTCCGGCCAGGACCCCGCTACCCCTTGCTTGCTTTTTGGCCGTATCAGGCACAAGCTACCCCAATGAAGATTCCCGGAAATATCGGTCGTCCGGGTCGGGCCAGCACCCGCTTACGGTTTGGCGCGGCAGGTCTCTTATTGGTTTTGGCTGCATTTATTGCACGTGCAGCAGATTCAGCCCCGCCGGACACGTCCAACGACACCACTGAAGCCGCGCCAGTAAGTGCCAACTCCGACAACTTGCCGGAGGATTCCGCCACCGCCCAATCCAGCGACTCTACTCCCGCCGACACAACGCCAGCGCCCATATCTTTGACACCTCATGGTGGTCCGCCTACCACCGTCTATTTGGTACCCATCCATGACGAAATCAGCGTGCCACAATTGTATATTTTGCGCCGCGCACTCAAAGAAGCGATTGAGAACAAGGCCGACGTCGTCATTGACATGGACACCCTCGGCGGCGAGATGAGCGTCACCCTCGACATGATGGACGCCTTGGCAAAGTTCCCCGGCCATACTTACACCTACGTAAATGACAAGGCGATGTCCGCCGGTTCCTTCATTGCAGACGCCACTGGCGAAATTTATTTGAAAACCGGCAGTGCCCGTATCGGCGCCGCCGCTGCCGTAACCTCCGATGGCACGGACATCGATTCCACCATGAAGTTGAAATTGAACAGTTTCATGGATGCCACCGTGCGCGGCATCACGGCTGGGAAGCGCTATCGTGCCGATGTTCAGCGCGCCATGATGGATCCAGATTATGAATTGAAAATCGGTGGCACCGTCATCAAGCCCAAGGGCACCCTCCTCTCCTTGACGGGCGAAGAAGCCTGCAAAACCTACGGCAACCCGCCGCAAAAATTGCTCGGCGCCGGCCTCGCGCCCGATGTCGACACTCTCTTGACCCAGCTCTATGGCTCCAACGGCTACGTCCTGCGCGAATTCAGCCTGACGTGGTCGGAGCATTTGGCCAAATTAATCAACTCCATCGCACCACTGTTGATGGGCGCTGGTATTTTCCTCCTTTTGCTGGAATTCAAATCGCCTGGCTTCGGCTTGCCGGGCATCGCGGGGCTTGTGTTGTTGCTCGTCGTGTTTGCCGGTCAATACGTGGCGGGCTTGTCCGGTTACGAACCCGCCGTGCTCTTTGCCCTGGGCCTCGTTCTTATCTTGCTGGAACTGCTTTTTTTCCACGGCACCGTCGTATTGGGCCTGACGGGTGTGATTTGTTTTTTCGGCTCCTTCGTCTGGGCCATGACCGACGTCTGGCCCCAGCAGCACTTCGGCGGTGTGTCGTCCGCGGCTCTCCTGCAACCGCTCCTCAACACCGGGCTTGCGATATTAATCGCTGGGGGCGCCTTCGCCTTGGCCCTGCGCTTTTTGCCGCAAACCAGTTTTTACGGACGCCTGGTAAATCTTAAATCTGTACCCCAGGACAGCGTGGCCGCCGCTGCTGGTGGCGCCGCCGCCACCGGTGCCACTACACTGCCCAAGCCCGGCACTCGCGGTCTGGCGATAACCGACTTGCGCCCCTTGGGTGAAATCGAAATCTCTGGTGGCCGCTTTCAAGCCCGCGCCGAGCATATAAATATCAACCGCGGTACCACTGTCGTGGTCGTGGGGCGCAAAGACTTCGCGCTGGCGGTTGAGGCCGCGAAGGACTAACCTTCTCGATATATGGAACTCGTCCTCGGTCTTTTGTTTGCCGGCGTGCTGTTTATCGCGGCCGAGGTCTTCATGCCCAGTGGCCTGATTGCGGCCCTCGGTGGTGTCTGTATCGTCGCTGGCGTGGGTGTGACATTTGAGCGCTACGATTTCTTTGCCGCGATTGCTGCCGGCGCGGGGTCACTCATCATCGCGGGTCTCGTGGTCTATCTGGAACTCAAGCTGTTGCCGCATACCTCCCTCGGCAAAAAAATGTTCAACTCCTCCGCCTCCTCCGGCAAGGCGGTCGACACCGGTGCCGCCACCGCCTTGGAAATGATCGGCAAACAAGGCCGCGCCGCCACCGCCTTTGCGCCAACCGGCTTGGCGGAAATTGAAGGCCAAAAGTACGAAGCCGCCTGCCTCGATGGCTTTCTCCACCCCGGCGAAGCCCTCGTCGTCGCCGGTCGCGACGCCTACAAGTTGCTGGTGAAAAAAGCCCCGGTTGTTTAATTATCCGGGCAATTTTCCGCTAATCCAGGTTGGGTTGCGACGGCAATCAATCACCGCATAAATATAAGCCGTGTCATCAATCTTTTTATAAAATATAGCGTAAGGGAATCGTTTTGCTAGCAAGCGATAATAGTCGCCATAAGCCTTCGAATGAATACCAGCGAAGTTATGCAACAATTCGATATCCCCGTAGATTTGTTGCAGAAAATACTTACCCAGACCGATCTGCTGCGACTCGTAGAACCAGTACCCCTCCCATAAATCCCACTTCGCTTGGTCAAGAAACTCGATTCTGGCGAATTTCATCGGCGATTTGTTGTTTGGCTGTTTCCCAGTCCAAAAACTTGGCTTTGCCTTCTTTTACATCTCGCTCGCGAGCATCAAGAATATCCCTATGCCATTGCGGGACGGGTATATCGTCCTCGTTTTGGCGCAAACTGTCCCACAGCGCTTCCATGGCCTGAAGCTTCTCTTGCACCGTCATGCCGTCAATCTGGAGCGTGCTGGACATATCTAAACTCTAACCCATAAACACATTTTGGCAAATCGAAATCCAGTGGTTCGTAGTCTTGCTTAATAAATATTCCGCCACCGCTTGAACGCCTTAACGTCCTCGCCGCTCAACTCACCCATTCAGCGCCACGCATATCTCACACGTATGCCCGTCGCAACCGCGCGCGGTGCAATGTTCGCGTCCGTAATAAATAATCCGCAAATGCAGGTCATGCCACGTTTCCGGCGCGTATAATTGTTTTAAATCGCGCTCGATTTGCACCACGCCCGGCCCGCGCGAAAGTTTCCACCGCATCGCCAGTCGCAAAATATGCGTGTCCACCGGAAACGCCGGGTGGTTGAACGCCTGCACCATCAGCACCGACGCCGTTTTGTGGCCGACTCCGGGCAGTTCTTCCAGTTCCTCAAACGTGCGTGGCACTTGTCCATTATGGCGCTCAATAATCAGTCGCGACAATTCCCGTATGTTTTTCGCCTTCATGGGCGACAGCCCACAGGGTCGCACAATGGCATCGATCTGCGCCGCCGTCAGCCCCGCCATTTTTTCCGGTGAGTCGGCTAGCTCAAACAGCTTCGGTGTTACCTGGTTCACCCGCACATCGGTACATTGGGCGGACAGCACCACCGCGACCAACAGTGTAAACGGGTCCTTATGCAGCAAGGGGATGGATGGGCGCGGGTAAAGCTCCGCCAGCCGACTGGCGACGAACGCCGCACGTTGATTCTTATTCATGATGCTGGAACGTGAATTTGGCCAGAAGTAGGCTGGCTTTAATTCAGAAGTGCGGCTGATTTTACCTTCCAACTAGCAACCTGCAACTTGCAACCATCGCCTTTTTTCCTCATAACCATCCCATGCCGTCCACGCCCGTGCTCGACCAGCCCACCGCCGCCGTTTCCGCTGCCCGCCCCCCGCTGGGCTATGACCCGGCCACCCTCCCGCGTGAGACCGTCCGCCACTACATCCCGGCGAGCGAAACCGACCTCGCCGCCATGCTGCGCGCCTTGGGTCTGACGAAGCTCGACGACCTATTTGCCCACCTCCCGACGGAAATCCGGGCCAAACCTCCGCTGCCCCTCCCGGAAGAGCTTTCCTACGCTGCCCTGCAAGACCGGCTGGCCTCCATTGCCGCCAGCAACCGCCCAGCCGCCGCATTTTTGGGCGACGGCCTCCCGGTCTATCGCGTGCCCGCCATCGTCGCCGCGGTCGCCAGCATCCGCAACCTGACCACTGCGTACACTCCCTATCAACCCGAGCGCAGCCAGGGCTCCCTGCTGACGCATTGGATTTACCAATGCTTGATGGCCCAGCTCACTGGCTTCGAGGCAGTTAATTCCTCACTTTACGATCGCGCCAGCGCCCTCTTTGAGGCCTGCTGCTGCTCTCTCCGTCTCGCCGAGAAAGCAGAAGCCGACACCGTCCTCCTCGCCGGAACTTTATTCCCCAGCGACCTCGAAGTTCTGCACACCCATGCGGCAGAAACGAGTCTGCGGCTGGAAATCATCGCGCCGAATCCTGCGACGGGCTTGCTCGATCCCGCTGCCGTTCGGGCCCATGCGCAGGCCTTGGGTTCCCGCCTCGCCGCCATCGCCTACCCGCAAATCAACCATCTCGGTTTGCTCGAAAATGTCGATGCGCTGACCGATATCGCCGACGAACTCGGCGCCCGCGCCATCGCCGTCGTTGACCCAATTTTATTTGCCACGGGCGGACTCAAGCCTCCCGGCCATTGGGGCACGCATGGGCACGGCGCCGACATCCTAGTCGGCGAAGGCCAGCACCTGGCCATCGGTCCCAATTTTGGCGGCCCTGGCCTCGGCGTCTTTGCTGTGCGGCACAATCAAACCGTCAAAAACGACATCCGTGCCACCCCCGGTCGCTTTGTCGGCAAGGCACACGACCTCAGCGGCCGCGACTGCTGCGTCATGGTGCTCTCCACGCGCGAGCAACATATCCGCAAAGACAAGGCCACTTCGAACATCTGCTCCAATCAGGCCTTCTTGGCGACCCTCGTTGGCGCTGCTCTCCTTGAACGCGGCGATGCCGGTTTGGCCACTGCTGTCAGTCTGGGCCGCGAACGCGCGCGTACTGCGGTGGAAAAGCTCGTACGCCCCGGCGTTGAACTGGCTTTTGCTGCGCCGTTTTTCAACGAACCCACCCTGGCGCTCAACCGCCCCATCGCGCCGCTGCTCGAACGCGCGCGCATCGCCGGGCTGCACCTCGGTGTCGATGTTTCCTCGCGCCTCCCCGGTGGTCGCAATTTGCTCAAGCTTTCTTTTACCGACGCCCAGACCGATGGCGATCTCGCGAAATTATTTTCCTTCTTTGATACCGAATTTGGCGCGCGCAAAAACGGAACCGCTAATGCCACAATTCCATCCATTCCCACCTCTGCGCTCCGTTCCTCGCCAGCGGGCCTCCTGTGTGTTCCGCATAACGAACTCGTGGCTTATTATCAGAAACTTGGCGAATTAAACGTCAGCCCCGACGACGCCTGCTACCCGCTCGGCTCTTGCACGATGAAGTACAACCCGCACATTAACGACTGGGCCGCGAATCTTCCGGGCTTCGTCAATGCGCACCCGCAGGCGCCAGTTGAAGACGTGCAAGGCTGTCTCGAAGTTTTGTACGAGACCCAGGAATGGTTTAAAGGCATCACTGGTCTCGCGGCCATCACCACCCAGCCCCTCGCTGGCGCCCAGGGTGAACTCGTCGGTCTCAAGATGATGCAGGCCTACCACCGCGCACGTGGCGATACCCAGCGCAACGTCCTGCTCATCCCCAAAAGCGCGCATGGCACCAATTTTGCCACCGCCGCCATGGCTGGGTTTGCCTCTCGCACCGAAAATGGCGAGCCCGCAGGCATTGTGCTACTCGAGGCCTCTCCGGATGGCCGCATCGACCTCGCCGATTGCGAAGCAAAAATCACGCGCTTTGGCCCGCGCCTCGCCGGGGTGATGATTACGAATCCGAATACCTGCGGACTTTTTGAAACCGAATTCAAGCGCATTGCGGACGACGTGCATGCCGCCGGCGGACTGGTTTACATGGACGGCGCCAACATGAATGCCATTGCCGGCTGGGTAAATCTGGCCGCCATGGGTGTAGATGCCCTGCACAATAATTTGCACAAGACTTGGACCATCCCGCACGGCGGTGGCGGCCCTGGCGACGCCATTGTGGCCGTCAGCGAACGTCTGCGCGATTTTCTGCCGGGTCATCAAATCGAAAAACACGACGGCCGTTTCGTCGCGGTGAAAGCACCCCACAGCATCGGGTCAATTCACCGGCATTGGGGAAATTTTGCGCACAAAGTCCGCGCATATACTTATCTTCTCCGCCTTGGTCGCGATGGCGTCCGGCGCATGTCGGCCACCGCCGTGCTGGCTTCGCGCTACCTTTACGCCAAGCTCAGCCCGGCCTATGGTAGCCTGCCCGAGGGCGCCGGTGCGCAGCCGCGCATGCACGAATTCATCCTCACCTTGTCGCCCGACGATTTCGCGCGCGTGACCAAGGCCGGGTTACCTCCAGCGGCGGTAATTCCCCGCGTAGGCAAATTGTTTTTGGATTTCGGCTTTCACGCACCGACCGTCGCTTGGCCCGAGGCCTTTGGCCTCATGGTCGAGCCGACCGAAAGCTATACCCAGGCAGAGCTCGACCGCTTTGCCGATGCCGTGCTGGCTATTTTAAAACTCGTCCGCGAGCATCCCCACGTATTGCGCGGCGCGCCCTATTTCACGCCCGTGGACCGGGTGGACGATGTCGCCGCCAATCGCGCATTGGTGCTCAGCGAGCCCTTGCGTGGCTTGCCTTGGACTCATCCCAACCGCGTTTCCCCGCGTGAACTGGCGTCCATGCCCGTGGCCGAAATATCCGCGCGCATTCTCAAAGTCGCCCCGCCACCTAACTGAACCATCCCTGCTTTGGCCTTGCCAGTGTTGGCGGCGGCGGGTCAAATGGTTGCTTCAGGCACAACCATGGCGAACTACTACATGCAGGGCGGCGACGGGAAGGAATACGGACCAGTCAGCGCCGAACAGCTCCGTCAATGGGCCCTCGAAGGCCGCGCCAATGCGCAAACCCAGGTACGCCCCGCCGACGGTACCGAGTTTGTTGCCTTCGGTATGGTGGCGGAATTGACAGTGCCCTCGTCCATTCCAGCCTCCCGCCCCGTTGTTAATCCGCAAGCGCGCATCTTCACCTCGGCCCAAAGCGGTGAAGACACTGACGCTTCGGCGCAAATCAAGCGTTTCTCGGCTGTCGTTGCCGCTGGCAGTTCATGGATGAAATTGCTGGCTTTGACGATGTTTGGATTAAGCGTTCTACTCTGCTTTACTATTGTCGGGCTGCTCGTTGCGTGGTTGCCACTCTGGCAGGGCATCAATCTCTGGAGCGCGGCCAACCTGGCCAAGCAAGCTGTTTACACCGGCTCCGAGCACGACCTCTTGCAGGCGCTGGACAAAATCCGCCGATCTTTCACCATCGGTTTTTTCCTGATTGTGGTGCTCGGTATATTCTACCTAATCCTGACGGTCGTCGGCATGATGATGAATGGCATGGGCGCCCTGTCAGGCCTCGGCGGCGGCTCGCTCTAGAGCTTGTCCACTATTCGGTCGGCCAGGCCGTATTCGATTGCTTCCTTGGCATTGAGATAAAAATCCCGGTCCGAATCGCGGCGGATTTTTTCCAGCGGCTGGCCCGATGAATCCGCCAGAATCTTGTTCAGCTCTTCGCGGATTTTCTCCATCTCCTGCGCCTGAATGTTGATATCCACAGCGGGAGCCACAATGCGGCCCATGATCAGCGGCTGGTGGATCAGCACCCGCGCGTGCGGGTAGAGCAAGCGGCGGCCCTTGGGCGCAGCGCAGAGCAGAATGGACCCCATGCTCGCCGCCATGCCAGTGACCACCACCGTCAAGGGTGACGAAATCAATTTCAACGTGTCAAACAGCGCCATGCCTGCCGTGATGGACCCGCCCGGACTGTTAAGGTAAAGGGTGATGTCCTTGCCCGGATCGACGGCTTCAAGATACAAAAATTTTTCCGTCACTTCCCGGCAGGTGCGGTCGTTGACTTCGCCCCATAGCGTCACCTTGCGCTGCTCGAGGAACTTGCGCTGGATCAACGCGCCCAACGGCGCATGCTTGGACTCGTCCGTCTTCCCGGTACCGGGAGTCGGCGTTTCCTCTTCGTTATCATCATCGTCCATGCGGACGGTCAGCAATTCGCGGTCGCTCATGTTGCTTTAGCGTGCAAGGTCGCGGCCCCTTGGCAAGGGCAAAGCGCCCGACCATCGTGGTCTAATATCGCCTGGGGATGCCAAAATAACTCAGCAACCACGCTTCTTTCCAAACCCGGTACCGGCCCTCCCAGGTCAATACCCCATGTTCTTCGTGCTGGCTGCGCGGCAGTAAAAATCCCAGCTCGGTGTTGGTCCGCTCAATCAACCGCTGCTGCTGGTTCAAATCATTAATGGGTTCATCGACAAATGGGACGAGGTGCTCCGGCCGGCCCGCCAGCCGTTTCAAATGCTGGCACATCAGCGCCTCCGTCGATCGGGTCCATGGGCGCCGCTCGACTTCCCAATTTTCCGGATAAAACCCGCCGAAGGGCAGGTAAATATTATCCGTCACTAGTCGGGCACCCGATTGCGTGAGCGAGGAAAAAACCGCGCACACCGAAACGCTGCCCGCCCGCTGGGGCAGGAACATCACTTGCAGCCGGATATGCGATTCTGCGTCGTTAAACACCGACACGCGCAAAGACTGGCCATCCACGAGATCCGCCTTGAGTGATTGGACGTGTTGAAATTTTTCTTCCCGCAGCCAGTTCCGCAGCGATATAAACCGCTGTTGATTTGGCCACGCATCGCCTTCCCGGTTAATTTTAAACGAAGGAAACAGCGGTAGCGTGCTGTGGCTGAGCGCGCGGATGGCCAGCCAGGTGTACATCGTTTCCAATAACGGCCAGACCAGCAAGCCAGTTGCCAGCCAGAGCCAGATCGGGCGCTCCGATTCAAAAATGTTGCTCGCCAATATGGTCAGCGCACACGCAAACAAACTCCACCGCAGCCAATGGGCAAAAATGGTCAATACCGGCGACGCCAGCGATTGTTGCGCGTACAACAGCCCGGCATAGACGGCCAGAAGGGCGCAGGAAATGGCGGCGAGCAAGGGCATAAGGAAGGCCCTGAAAACAGAAGGGATGGAATAGGTGGAAGACTCACCATGTCACTAATTCAATCGCAAGGGCATGATGACACAGAGGAAGCTGTCCAATGTCTTGAACAGTCCGGGACTCAACTCATCCTTGAATTCAAAAAAGACTTCGTCGTGGCTCAATGCCCGCAAGGGGTCGAGCAGGAATTGTGGATTAAAGGCAATCTGTACTTCCGCGCCGGCGTAGGCAATCGCCATGGTTTCGTGCGACTCGCCAAATTCCGGGCTCTGCGCGGAAATTTCGAGCAGATTTTTCGTCGCTTTCAAACGCACGGAATTATTTTTATCGCTCGTGACCAACGCCGCGCGCTGCACGCACTCTGCCAGCAATTCGCGTTCGATTTTAATGCGGTGCTCCGTTTCCTTGGGAATAACCTGGCGGTAATTCGGGTAATTGCCTTCCACAATTTTGGATACCAAATAAATATTTTCAATCAAACCATTTGCCGAGGCCGCTTCGCCCATTTCAATTTCAAAGGCCGCCTGCCGGTCGTTGAAGGTGACTTGCACGCTGTCGCCCTGGCCCAGCAAGCGTTGCAATTCCGCCACCGTTTTGGCCGGTAAAATTAAGCTGCCCGCATTGGCTTCCGTCACCGCCACTTCGTGGCTGACCAACGCCAGTCTGCGGCCATCCGTGGCCACCAAGGTCACTTTGCCATCGGCGAAATTAAAATAAACTCCGTTCAAAATATAACGGTTTTCATCGGATGATTGCGCGTAGGAAACGCTCTTGAGCATCCGCGCCACATCCGCCTGCGGCAGCTTGAATTTGTGCTTGTCGGCAAACGACGGGAGTTGCGGAAATTCTTCCTTGCCGATGCCCATGATCCGGAACATCGAACCACCGGAGGAAATTTTCGCCTGGTGCCCGGGCGTGCTCTCCAAAGTTACTTCCAAATTGGGCAATGCTTTGACGATTTCCGCGAGTTTCCGCACGGGCAAAGTTAGCGCCCCTGGCTGGGAAACTTCGGCTTTGATTCGGCAACGGATGCCCAGGTCCAAATTTGTGGTGGTCAGCGCAATGCCGCCGTCTTCGGCCTGCAAAAGCACATTGCTCAAAATGGGCATCGTCGCGCGGGTGCCAACGACGTTGAGCACTTGCTGCAAACCGATGGCAAAATGGTCGCGATTAATCTTGAATTTCATGTGGCAAAAGTAAGCAGGTCAAAAGGGAAACTGGCAATCTTGAATCACAAGAAGATGATAGAAGGAATAAAGGATTAAATTCTTATCTCCCTATTATAGGCTGTCAGTATCGTGACAACTGCAAAAGGTGCCTGGTACCAGCGGCTTGTGCAATAATATTTAGCGCAGAACCTTGTGCCCGAACCGGGGTACTTGGGAAAATCACAGTTATGCGCCAGTTGTACACAAAGTTCTTCACCATTAAAATGCGTCTTCTTCTTCGGGTTCTGGCGTCGATTCGTCTGTTCCCGACGGATACCTTTTCTTCCAAGCCCGGCGCGCATAACGACCCAGTCCGTAAAAGATGTAACAAAGGAAAAATATCGCGAAAGAAAACACCCGCAGTCGGTAGACCACCACCAGGGCGATGATCGCCAGAATAAACGGCCGCGCCTTGGCCTGCATTTGCCAGTCGATGTATTTAAAACTGGGGTAGGGAATGTTGCTCACCATGGCCAGCGCCACCAGCAAAAGTAGTGGCAGCAAAAGCAGCGGCAACCATTGCTCAACCCATTGCTGGATGGCTACATTTTTGAAGTGCAAATTGAGCATCACCAGCACCAGGGAGGCGACAAAACCCGCTGCCGCCGGCGAGGGCAGTCCCATAAAATCTTTGGTCGACGATGATTCATTCACTCCGGGTACCAGCGGATTAGTAAGCACGTTGAACCGCGCCAATCGCACCGCCACACACAACAGGTAGATGAAGCCAATCAACCAGCCAATTTGGCGGAAAAATTCGGTGTAATCTCCGTATGCCGGCGGGCCGAGAATAAGAAAAAATACCATGAGCGCCGGTGCCACGCCAAACGAAACCGTGTCTGCAATCGAATCAAATTCTTTCCCAAACAGCGATTCCCGACCACCCAATCGCGCGAGCCGACCATCCAGTGCATCACAAAATGCCGCCAGCAAAATGCACCAAACGCCTTCCGTATAGAGACTGTCGATCTGATCAATCGGGGCAACATACCGCGCCTGGATGCAACGAATAATGGCCACAAAACCAAAGAATAAATTTCCCGCCGTGAACAAATTGGGCAGGAAATAAATGCGTGCCGCTTCCTGCGGTGACCGGTATTTCATCGGCCCGCCGGGAGTGGGCAGGCTGTCATCTTCCGGCGGTGGTTTGGGCAGTACGTGCATGGCGAAAATCGACCATGCTAAGGAAACATAAAAGTCATCACCCTGTCAAACTCTGGCTGGGCGTCAGATTGGTCGTTTTTTGCTCTAAAAATTGACCAATTCCCGCCTATTTCTTCAACCCTTCCAGATATTTCCAAAAGGACTGGTGTTGCTCAATCAAAGTTTCTTCCGTGAAGGGAAGTTTAAATCGGAAAACGAAATCTGCCAGCGAATGTTGGTGCAAAATATAGTGCATGAACAAGGATTCCGCTCCTGCTTCAAAATAAATCCGAAATTCCCCGGTCCGCAATCGGTAGAACGTTTTGCCCTCGCGCGAAAATTTCCCCATATGCTCCGTTCCCCGCGCCAGCTCCTCGGGGTGGATCAAGCTCATCGCTTCCATCAGGCCCAATTGGGCCAGTTTGGGCAGTTTCTTTAATTCGGCCAGGGCCTGATCGCTGAAATTCAGTTGGTACACGGTGCTTGGTTGGATGCAACTATCAGCGAGGTCGGCAACATTTGCTGACTGCGCTTGTTTCTTATACTATACCCCATTCGCACCTCTTGTCAGGGGTAAACTCGCCTGCTTGCACTGTAGGAACAGATGGCAAAACCCAACACCTATCTCCATGCACACCATAATCTTTTATAAACAAAGGCCCCGTGCTTATTTAGTCGCACTGGTATTCATTTGCACCGTTAGCCTCGGCCTTGCCGCCGATAGCTTGCCTGCCTCCGCTAACGCGACTGTCCCGCAAAATCCTTTCGGTCCCAAGTCGGACCCTACCATGACGCCCGCCGTCACCCCGCCAACTTCAACCAATACGGTTCCTTCGCCAGTTCCTGACGGCAGTTTTATTACCACTTTGCGGGCTATGTTGCTGAGCCGATTCGACAAAAACAGCGACGGCCAACTCGATGCCATCGAACTCACCGAAGCGCGCAAAGTACTATCAGGCGGTCAGGACGCCCGTGTCGCTACCCCGGCCGAGGCGGCAACGGTGGCCAGGGGTCCATTGTTTGGCCTCCGTCCGCTGATTATGAGCCGCTTTGATCATCGCGGCGAAGGTCGGCTCGATACCGCCGAGCTCGCCGAAATCCACACGCTGCTGTTTGGTCCCGCGGTAACTACACCCAATCCCGTCGATGATCTAGCCGCGCTCCAAAAAAGTATTATTGGACATTTCGACAAAAACGGCGACGGCCAACTCGACGCCGCGGAACGCGCCGCCGCCAAGGCCTGGCTGCAACAAATCATCGCTGATTTGGATAAGCCAGCTACAGAAAAGCCCATGCCCGCCACGAAGTAAGTCAAAGGACAGATAACTCCCGCCATTCCGAAGTTTGACTCCGGCGACAACCCCCCATTTCATCGGGTGACTTTCCGATGAATTTGCCCTCGCTGCATCAGTTGGCAGACCGCCTGCGCGCACCCCGCCAGAGTCCCGTGTTCATCGTTGGGCGCTTCCGCAGCGGCACCACTGCCTTGTGGAATATTCTGCGTCACAGTGATGAGGCGTTTGCGATGTACGAACCGTTGCACGATACCTTGGCGACCCATCTGGATCATCCCGCCGCGCCAGACGCCACCCATCGCGGCGTAGCCGATTATTTCCATGAGCTTCGGCAACATCGCGAGCAGGTTTTGTCACTCTATCGGATGGGATTTGGCGCCACGCGTCTCGCCCTCGCTGCGAAAGATTCCTATCCCGAACTCAAAACCTACCTCACCGCGCTTATTAATCTCGCGGGCGAAAAAATTCCGGTGCTCAAATGCGTGCGGCTCGATTTCCGCCTCGCCTGGCTTCGGAAGCAGTTTCCGCACGCGAAAATTATCTACATCGTTCGTGATCCCCGCGAGCAATGGATTTCCATGGCGGCCAAAGATAACGCGGATCTAAAAGTACCCCGCTGGTTGAGTGTTTACCAGGGCAGTACATTTGCTGCGAATCTGATGTTTTATCTGCCTGAGATTATGGGCGGTGACGGCCAGCATTCCTACGAACGCGCATACTACCTTTGGCGCATCAGCCAGGTCATCGGCCAAAAATACGCTGACCTCTATGTCGACTTCGACCGCGAATTTTTAACTGCCGATCCCGCCTTGTTTGCCCGCCTCACCAGCCTCACTGGTATTCCAATCCCGCCAGCGGTCATTGCCGAATATTTGCGCCGTGACATTCCCAGGCGTGCCTCCGCTGTAAACATCAATGTGCCCTTCGTCAAAATCGAACAACGCTGCGAAGCCGTGCTCGAACGCCGCGGTCTGCTTCAGGCAATTAAGGACGACGTGCTCTACGATCACTGGCCGCTGGCTCCTGACCTCACCACGGCCCAGATTACCGAGGCCGTTGACTCTCTCAGTCTCGCTACTTCGCGCGAGCAGCAGCATACGCAGGAAGTCGACGCGGCCTTGGCCGACGCGCGGCGCTGCTTGCAGGAAGAACTTAAAAAAAATCGCAGCAAATAATCGGTGCCGCCCGCAGTTGGCTAGTTCCGCGCGGTTTCTGTCACACCAGCCATTAATCCCATCAAGGCCGCTTCGCTAAATTGCGCCCTCGGCAATTCGCCCGCCAGCCGGCCTTCGCGCATCACGAGTATCCGTCCGCACAAGCCAATCAACTCGGGCAACTCCGAAGAAATCACCAGCAGCGCCTTGCCTTCGCTCGCCAGTTCGTCGAGCAACTGGTAAATTTCCGCCTTTGCACCGACATCGATGCCGCGCGTCGGTTCGTCCACCACCAGCACATCGCAATCCCGCGCAATCCATTTCGCCAGCGCGATCTTCTGCTGGTTGCCGCCGCTCAGGCTTGCCACCGGCGTTTCCAGTGAAGGCGTTTTCACCCGCAGCAGTTTTGAAAATTTCTCAGCCATGTCATGCTCGGCCCGCCGCTGCACCCAGCCAAATTTGGTCAGATACGGCAGCGCCGCGAGCGACGTGTTTTCGCGGCAATTCAACGATAGCACCAACCCCTGCCGCTTGCGGTCTTCCGGCACCAGGCCAAATTTGGCGTCCAGCACCTCGTGAATGGAGCCCAGCGTCATTATTTTGCCATGCAAGGTCACTTGGCCGGTCACCGCCGGATCGAGGCCAAAAATCGCTTGCGCCACTTCGCTGCGTCCTGCGCCGACCAATCCCGCCAGCCCAACAATCTCGCCCGCCCGCACCTGAAAGCCGATGTCGCGGAATTTGCCCGGCGACGACAAGTTTTCCACCTTCAGCAACTCCGGGCCCGGAGCTTTTCGTAAATACGCGGGCTCACGCACCAACAATTCTCGGCCAATCATTTGCTGCACGATGCGGGCAGGATTTGTCGCGCCAATCGGCTCGGTGGACACATGGTGTCCGTCGCGCAAGACCGTCACCGCGTCGCATAATTCAAAAATTTCCTCCAACCGGTGCGAAACATAAATCAACGTGATTCCACGCGCTTTCAATTCATGCACGAGACGGAATAGCTCCCGCGTTTCACCCAGGGACAGCGAACTCGTCGGCTCATCCATAATAATTACCTGCGCCCCCGTGCCGACCGCCGCAGCGATTTGCACCAATTGCTCCTGGCCGGTGGATAAAGTGCTGATGATGGCCGCCGGGTCGATCACGGCGCCAATTTCTGCCAGCATCGCCTTTGCCCGCGTTCGCAGTTCACGGCGCTTCACCCAGCCGAGCGCCCCGCGCGGCTGGTCACCCAGGCATAGATTTTCTTCCACGCTCAGGTTTGGACAAAACGCCAGCTCCTGATGCACCATGGCGATGCCCAGTTGCCGCGCCACATGCGGATTGGCAGGGTGGATGACTTTGCCATCGAGGCGCAATTCGCCGCCGTCAGCCTGGTAAACCCCGGCCAGGATTTTCCCCAGCGTGCTTTTCCCCGCGCCATTTTCCCCCACCAGCGCATGGCACGATCCTCGTTTGATGGAAACGCTGACGCCGTCCAGCGCGAGTACGCCGGGAAAGCGTTTGGTAACCTGATGATATTCGAGGAACGCCAAGCGGTTATTCCGGCATCCACACGTCCAGCTTCTTCTTATAATCAGCCAGCGTTTCTTTGGTGACGGGAATAAGCGGGCTCGGCACAAACACCGCGGTCGGCGTCTTGTTGTTCACAATTTTGTCCACCAGCAAGGTGACAGACTGGTAGCCCCATTCGTAGCACTGTTGCGCGAGCAGCAGGTTGACGTGGCCATCCTCGAGATAGGAAAGCTGCGGGCGCAGCGCGTCTACCGCCACGCATTTCACAGAACCGGGCGACCACTTCAGGGCGTTTTTGGTAAACAGCGGCCAGCCACCAATCATCGCCCAGCCCGTTATTTGCGGGTTGGCTTCCATGACCTGTTCGACCTTGGCCGCTGCATCTGCCGCCGTCTCTTTGTGGTAATAAGTGTCGAGGATTTTGATGTTCGGAAATTTCTTCGCACATTCATCACGCACGGCCTTGGCGCGGGCTTGCAGGTTCGGCGCGTTTTGATTTCCAGCCAAAATCGCCACCACACCCTTGCCGCCCATTTCCTTGCCCAGTTCGTCCATAATCTGTTCTCCGCACTCTTTGTCCGCCGTGCCATACGTCGCAAAGCGCATGCTCTGGGGCGCATCGGAATCAAAGGTCACTACCGGCACATGATTTTTCACCGCGCGGTTGATGGCGTCGGTTACTTTGTTCGCGTCCGAGCAACTTACCGCGATGCCATTGGCGCCGGCGAGTACCAGTTGCTCGATATTGTCGGCCTGCTGTTGGGCGTTTTCATCATTGGGCGTGCGCCAGTCGATTTTGATGGCGATGCCATATTTTTTCCCGAGATCCACCGCCGCCGCCTCGGCACCCCGCCGGGCCGCTTGGAACACCGGGTTGCTTTGCGACTTGGCCACGAGGCCCAAGCTCAGCGTTTTTGGCGCGGTCGGCTGGTCCGCAGCGCCTGCGGGCAGGGCCAGCATGGCCAGGGTCACTGCGAGGAGGAGGTATTTTTTCATAGGGTAAAAGAGGGTGGGGAAATTCAAAATAAATAGAAAAAAGGGATGGAGGTCAACCCGCTGCGCGCGCCAACCGCCGCTGGGTCAAAGATGTATTCAGCTTATCCATGACCACCGCGATAATGACGGCGCCACCAATGATCACCTTGCTATAGCTTTGGTCGATACCCAGCAAAATTATGCCGCTGCTGATCATTTTCAGCACCACTGCGCCTAACATCGCACCAAAGGCCGAGCCGCGTCCGCCCGTCAAACTTGCCCCGCCGATCACCGCCGCCGCCACCACATCCAGTTCGTAGCCCTCGGCATCTCCCGATGAACCCGAGCCGTAATACCCCAACGACAATAACGCCGCCAGGCCCGCGCAGATGGCGGAAATGACATACACCGCCAGCTTCACTCGCTCCACGCGGATGCCGCTAAAACGTGCCGCCAGCTCATTACCACCCACCGCAAACACCCGCCGCCCTGCCGCCAGCCTTTGCAAATATATCCACCCCAGCACCATTACCACCAACATCACGAGCGAAGGGACGAGGTATAATTCTTGGCCCGTTTCATGTTTAATCACGTTTTGCAACATCGGCGGAAAATCCGTTACCGATTGCCCGCCAGTGACGACAAACGCTATTCCGCGAAATATCGTCATGGTGCCCAGGGTAATTATAAAGGGATGCACCCGCAGCGCCACGACGAGCGCGCCATTAATCAACCCGCATAACGCTGCCACGCCCAGACAGGTTGCGACGCCCAACCCGAGTCCCAATCCCGGCGATGCGCTGCCGCCACCGGTCGGCCCATAGTAGTGCAGCACATTTGCCGCCAGCACAGCCGCCAGCGCAAACACGCAGCCGACCGACAAATCAATGCCCCCGGCAATAATCACCATCGCCATCCCCACTGCCATGATGCCGATGAAGCTCGAGTCCTTCGCCAGTTGTGCCAGGTTTTCCAAATTAAAAAACTTGTTGTGGCTGACCATCAACGGCACGTCCTCCCCTTGCGCGTTCTTGGTCATCACCGGCTGGACGTCGCCGTTCGGCAATGTCTGCATCGCCGGCCTTTGCACGGACCCCGCGAAAAGCGCCAGAATGACGCCCAACCCGATAATCACCAGGATGAGACCGCTCTCCTGGAAATGAAAAAGGGAACGCAATCGCGAAAGCATGGCGGGTAAGCGGCCCATCATACGCCCCATCAGCGGGCTGGCAAGGCTGGGTGTGGTTTAAAGAGCGGACGAAGCTGGCTTACTCGTTGCAGGTGCCACCGTAGGCGAAATAATCCCCAGCGTCTTCACCAGCCACGCGATGGTCTTCTCTTTATAAGTCGGATCAATCGTTTCCCAGCGGCCCATCACATGCGGGCCGTCTTTTACAGTTATCAATTCGCACGGCACCCCCAGCTCCTTCAACTTCGCCTGCCATTCCACCGATTGGTCATACGGCACGCTTTTGTCCGCCGTGCCATGCACGAGCAAATACGGCGGCAAATCTTTGTGCACAAAATTGAGCGGCGAAATATCAAAAAGCGTTTTCTTGGTTTTGTCATCCATCGGGCCTGCGGGAACGCCGAGCAGCCCCTGCATCGAAGGGCTGGGCCCGCCGCGCCGGACCGAATCCGCCACGTTGTCGCACGGAGCATAAAATGCCACCACCGCCGCCACGCGAGTCTCGAGCTTATCTTTCGTCGCGCGTACCGCGACCATATCCACAATGTGTCCGCCCGCTGATTCCCCAATCAGCACAATCTTTTGCGGATCGATATTATATTCTTTCGCATGGGCCTTCACCCATTTTACCGCTGCCTCGGCATCCTCAATACATGCCGGATATTTATGCGCGGGCGCCAGCCGGTAATTAATCGAAAACCACGCGATGCCCGCCTTCGTCAACGGCGCAAACATCGGGTCGATCTCCGTCTCTTTGTTCCCGCCCGACCACCCGCCGCCATGCACCAATATCGCCGCTGGAAACGGCCCGGTCCCCTCCGGCACACACGCATCCAGTTTTAAACTTTCACCATCTGGTTTGCTGTATTCGATATCCTTGGTCAACCCTCCGCGAACTGTTGCGGTCAGCAGTAACCCTAAAAACAAAAATCCGGCAATTTTCATAAACCGAATTTTAAAAAGTTTCACGCACTCGCCGCTTTTTCGCTTCCATACCGCGCACTCTGTTCATCCGCGTGGTACGACGACCGCACCAACGGCCCGGACTCCACCACGCCGAAGCCGAGTTCCTTGACGCCGTAATCGCGCCAGTGCACAAACTCTTCCGGCGGCGCCCAGCGGGCAATCGGCGCATGTTGTGGCGAAGGTTGTAAATACTGGCCGATGGTCAAAATATCCACGCCCACCGCGCGCAGGTCGCGCAGCGCCTGGGCGATTTCGTCTTTCTCTTCTCCGAGTCCGAGCATGATGCCCGACTTGGTCACAAATCCGCGGCTCTTCGCATGGCGCAGCAAATCGAGTGTGCGGTCATACCGCGCCGTCTTGCGGATGGGCCTCTGCAGTCGCTCTACCGTTTCGAGATTGTGGTTGAGAATGTCGGGCTTTGCGTCGAGCACCGTATCAAGCGGTTCAAGCTGCCCGCGAAAATCGGGAATCAATACCTCGATGGCAGTGTTTGGATTGCGATGGCGCACCGCGCGGATCGTCGCCGCCCACACGCTTGCGCCGCCATCCGTCAAGTCATCGCGAGCCACAGAGGTGATAACCGCATGCCGCAGACCCATCTTGGCGACGGCATCCGCCACGCGCGCCGGTTCGCCAAAGTCGAGTTCCGTGGGCCTCCCCGTCTGCACCGCGCAAAACGTGCAACTGCGCGTGCAAATATTGCCCAAAATCATGATCGTCGCCGTGCCGCGCGACCAGCATTCGCCCATGTTCGGACATTGGGCGGACTGGCAGACGGTGTGCAACTGGTTGCGGTCGACTAACTCGCGCGTCTCGCGGTAACGCGGGCCGGCGGGTAGCTTGGCGCGAAGCCAGTCGGGCTTGCGGGCGGTTTCCATGACTCTGACTATCTATCGGATAACCGCGGAAAAATCTACCTTTTTAAACCAACCCGGCTTAAGCCAGCTTGCCGCCAGAACCCCCCAAATCAAGGTAGGGAGAAAGAAAACGGCAAATGAAATTATAAATGTGATACCAAGACTGCCAAAAAACGTCACCACGCCCACATAAGTTTTCTCAACTAAAGCTGAATCCTGATCATGAACCAGAAATTGGCTTACCGCATATAAACTCGCGCCAACGTTGCCGAGCAGCGCAACTCCTAGAATTAACTGCGCGACTACAAAGCTAATAAAAAACCTTTTCGAAGTGTAAGCGAGTGCTGCCCAAAATAACGCCAGAAAATAGACGCCTCCCAGAAAATAGACAGGCCACGCAATGAAAGATGAAGTTTGGAAGGTTGCGAAGATCATCCAAAGCCACAGGCATAGCCCTAAAACGCTAACCATGACCGCCACGGCTTTTATTGCAGGACGGGAGTCCTTGTCGCGCCAATCTGCCCAACGCAGGGCCCAAATCAGGGAGGGCAGAAAGAAAATCAAGCAAAGGAAGCCCATGGGACAAACAACCATAAAGATGGCGTCTTGGGCTGGGGTGATTGAAGGCCTTGCGCTCAACTCGTGGTAAACATGGCTCAAAAGATAGATAATTTCCGCCATCAATGTTGCATGGGCTACTGCACAACCGCCGTAGAATATTTTTCTGCAACAGCTGACTGCGGCCCAAAAAAACACGAGGAAATAGACTGCGGCGAGATAAACGAAAAAATGCGGTATCGGATCGGCGGATTTCAATAATGTGGGGCCAAAATTGAATGGAGCCAACGCAAACCACATGAGCATCCCTAAGACTGTAACGGCAAAGACAAACATTTTATAAATTAGGGAACGCATAGATAGAAGGTTCTTTGACGGACTAGGTTGTTTGATATTCGTCAAATTGCGCCCAAAACTCTTTCGCCAGCACTTTCTTCATTTCTTCCTTCGTCGGCATTTTTTCCGTGCCGAGTTCCTTTTCCAGCGACGTCACTTCACCCACCTCTGGTCCCAATCCACACGGAATAATCCCGGTAAACGGCCCCAGGTCGCCATCGACATTCAGCGCAAAGCCATGCCACGCCACCCATGAACGCGCCGCTACGCCGATTGCCGCGATTTTCCGTTTCCCCACCCACACACCTGTTTGCCCCGCCCGCCGCGCCGTCGCCAAACCAAAACAGCCGAGGGCATTAATAACTGTCTGTTCGAGCACCCGCAGATATTCGTGCAAATCTTTCCGAGGCTCGAGGCTCACAATCGGGTAGCCGACGATTTGCCCCGGCCCATGATAGGTCACATCGCCGCCGCGATTCGTTTCGATGACTTCAATGCCGTGCTTCGCCAGCGCTTGAGCATCCCACAGCACATTTTTCTCCGCGTCGCGCCGCGCCCCGAGCGTAAAGACCGGATTGTGCTCGGTAAACACCAGCGTGTCCTTCACCTTGCCCGTCTTGCGGGCTTCGACGAGCGCCACCTGCCTCGCCACCGCCTCGCGGTAGTCCATGCGGCCCCAATCGACAAACTGCGGAGAATGCTTCACGAAGCGGTTTTAGACAGAATTGACAGAATTAACAAAATTAAACGAAGGCCCAATTCGGCCTGTCTTTTGCAATTCTATAAATTCTGTTAATTCTGTCTAAACTTCTTTATTTCTTTTCCATGCCCGAACTAGCCGAAGTCGATTTCTTCCGCCGCCGCTGGTGGGAGGCCGCCGCCCGCCAAACCGTCCTCAGCGCGGAGATCAATCCCCCTTCCCGTGTTTTTCGCAGTTTTGCCAAAGAGTTTGCTGGTGGCACCACCGCGTTGGCCAAAACATTGTCTGGCGCCAAACTCACCGACTCCGCCACGCATGGAAAACAAATGTGGTTTGTGTTTAAGCCCGGGGCTGGAAATGGAAAACCGAAAGAACTTCTCTGGCTCGGCATCCACCTCGGCATGACGGGCCATCTTCGTGCCGAACTTCCCGACTACCGCGCGCAAAAACACGACGCCATTATTTTGCGATTTTCCAAACACGCCTTGGTCTTCAACGACGCCCGGCAATTTGGCCGCGTCCGCGCCTGGCTTGGCGCGGCGAAAGAGCGCCCTCCATGGTTGCGCGATTTACCCAATGAAATTCTTTCTTCCGCATTCACCCCGGAGCTTGTCCGCAGTGTCTGCGCCCGGCATGCCCGCGCCCCGCTCAAGGCAGTTTTACTTGACCAAAGTTATTTCCCCGGCATCGGCAACTGGATGGCCGACGAAATCCTCTGGCGCGCTTCCCTGCATCCCGCTTTGCCTGCGGGCCGCGCTGCTACGCAAGTAATCGCCAAAAAATTACACGCCACCATCCAGCAAGTCACGCGCGACGCCCTCCGCGTCATCGCGGGACAAGGCAAAAAGCTCCCACCCGACCTCAACGTCCACATTCCCGACACCTGGCTCTTCAACCACCGCTGGGAAAAAGGCGGCCTTTGCCCCAAAACTAAAAACCCCCTCCACCGCGCCGAAATCGGCGGTCGTACCTCCTGCTGGAGTCCGGCCAGACAGAAGCTAGGACAAGCTTAGACATGATCGGCCAATCGCAGGTCGGCGATCTTAATTTCTTTGGCTGCATGATCGACATGATACAACACGGCATGTCGCCCGATTACTTTGACGCAAACATCGAAACCTTCAACTGACTCATGGTAATCGTGCGCCTGAAATGGATCAGCGCCTAAGTTGTGGAAGAAGGCTAGTATATGGCTGCGCTCGGAGCGACCTAGCGCAGCTAGTACATCATAAACCCGCTTTTGCAGGTAAATATGATAAGGCGGCATCGGCTAATTCCAGCAGATGGTTTAAGTCAGCCGTTTTTCGGCCTCATCCAGGGAAATCCAGTCACCGGGTTTGTCTTCGCGCAGTCGGTCGGCAATCTCCTTCTGATAACCACGATCTTCGCGCAGACTCAACGCCACCAGAAAAGCCATGAGCTTTTGCCGGTCGATCGCCTTGAGGCCCGCCGCTTCCCGTTGTAGGTCTATAAGTGTCATGACAGCGATTATTATACCCAAGAATGGCGGTTTGACAAGTCGGAGCTGAATGGCGCACAAGTCAGAATTAGCCGCTTCACTTCGCCTTCTCCAAAAACGCCCTTAATCTTGCCGCCATGCTCGCGCCAATCCCCGGCGTCTCCGCCAGTTCCTCGGCGCTCGCGAGACGCAACCGCGAGATATTTTTAAATTTCACCAGCAACGCCGCTTTGCGTTTCTCTCCTAGGCCGGAGAAATCATCGAGCACGCTTTCGCGGATTCTTTTCGAGCGCAGCTTCGCATTATAGGTATTCGCAAAGCGATGCGCTTCATCGCGCAGACGTTGCAGCAATTGCAGTCCAGCCGAGTGCGTGGACAATTTCAAATCCGCGCGCTCGTCGGGAAAGACAATCGTCTCCTCGCGCTTCGCGAGGCCGATCATCGGCGGCGGAGTCAATTCCAGCACCAGAAACGCCTTCAGCGCCGCGTGAACCTGGCCTTTGCCGCCGTCAATCACGAGCAAATCGGGAAACGCCTTTTCCTCGCGACTCAACCGCCCGTAGCGCCGGCCGACGACTTCTTCCATGGCGCGGTAGTCATCATTTTTAATCGGCCCGCGAATCCGAAACAGCCGGTACCCGCCTTTGTCTGCCGCACCGTCGACAAACCGCGCCATTGCGGCGACGACAAATTCGCCGGAGATATGTGAAATATCAAAACACTCCAGCGTACGCGGCGGTGCTGCTAGGCCCAGAGCCGTGCCGAGTTGTCGTGCGCCTTCCGCTGCTTGCGGATTCTTGATCGGATTGCCGCGCAAAAACCGCTTGTCGCGCGTCGTATTCGCCGTGGTCAGCTTCACCGCCGCCAGCAAATCGCGTAACTGCGCCGCTTTTTCAAATTGCCGACTCTCTGCCGCCTTCAACATTTGCGCATGCAATTCCTCCCGCCAGACCTTCGCCTTGCCCTCAAGGAAATCCACTGCCGCGGTTACCCTTGCCGCATAATCCGCCGCCGTCACCTCGTTCGGATGCCCATAAATTTCTGCTCGCGCATCATCATAGAGTTTGTAAACGCCCCCCACGTCAGTCGGCGTCGGTGCCGGCGCATCGCCCAGGCGAACGCCGAATTGCTTGCGCATTTCGGCCAGCGTTCGCCGAAGCTGGCCGCTATTCGCAAACGGCCCAAAATACTTTGACCCATCCTCCCGGCGCAGCCGCGTAAAACGAAACGACGGAAACAGCTCATGCTCATCCAGCCGCACCAAAAGGAAGCGCTTGTCGTCAACAAAGTCCGTATTGTACTTAGGCCGCCAGTCCTTGATGAGTTTGCCCTCCAGCAGCAGCGCTTCCGTCTCCGACTTCACCTCGACCCAATCTAAATCTCGCACCAGTGAAATCATGGCCGTGATTTTCGGCTGAGTGATCTGGTGCCGCCGCCCGCGTTGAAAGTAAGAAGACGCCCGTTTCTTCAAGTCCTTGGCCTTGCCGACATACAGAATCGAGCCAAACCGATCCTTCATAAGGTACACCCCGGGTCGGTGCGGCAGCTGTCTCAGCTTCTCTTTTAGTCGGGAAGCCGTTCCTGAAGCCGTAACCTCAGGTTGTTTCGACAAAATTGCGGGGTGCTGCATAGGGTTTATCTACAGGAAAAATGGGGTTAAAAGAGCGCTAACCAAATAGATAAATAAGGCATACACCCCAAATTTTCGATGACTGTTCCATAATGGAACACTTCAGTTTTGCGATGGATGCACGAATGTTCATTCATTGCTTAAGATATTAAAGATTAGTGTTTTGTAAAAATGAACGCACGGCCATTCCCCAAGGTTTTGATTTGCCATGCGATTATGAAATTAAAGTCGTCGAAAATGAGGAATAATAGTTATGCCAGTAAACTGGCGAAACGCGTTGGCTATGGTAGCTTTCTGCATATTCAAACGAACGTTTTTTTATTCGATTAGTTTACCCCCAACGATGCATCCCATGCTGAAGCTTACCTTGGGGAAAATTATCGCCGCGAGCATTTTGTTTGCCGCCGCCATATTTTTGCTCATGGCCGGGGGCTCCATTTACAGCATTAAACAATTGGACAAGGCGGCGGACTGGGTCGCCCATACCCAGGAGGTAAAGTCGCGGATTAACAGCGTCTACGCTCTCACGCTGGACTTGGAATCCGCCAACCGCGGTTTTCTCCTTACCGGTCGGGACGAGTACTTTAACTCCTATAGCCAGGTGAAAGAGCGCCTTGACCCGAGTTTGGAAAAGCTGCGCCTGTTGGTGGCCGACAACCCACAGCAGATGGAATCCTGGCAGCGGCTAAAATCCCTTGCAGATCAAAAGCTGGAACAGGTTACCACCATCATCGAGCGGCGCCGCCAGGCTGGCTATGACGCTGCGCTGGCTTTATTTAACGCCGGAGAGCCGGAGCAGGTCGGTACCAGCCTGCATGCCCTCATTACGCAAATGCTCCAGGCGGAAGACTCACTGCTGGCCGAGCGCCGAGTGGACAATGACGCTGAGGTGCGCCAGAGCATTCTGGCGGCGGTGATGACCAGCGCCATCGGGATCATCGTACTTACGGTCGCCACATGGATGATCATTCAGCAATTGGGTGGACGCCAAAAGGCGGAAGCTGAACTCGCCAAGCGCCGCGCGGAATTGCAAGGCATTCTGGATAATTCACCGGCCGGCATTTTTCTCAAGGATTTGGACGGCCGCTACATCCTCTTGAACCAGCCCATGCAGCATTTGCTGGGCTTGGAGCCGTCGGCCTGCCTGGGCAAGACGGCCGCAGACTTGTTTCCCGCCGAACGGGCGGAATTAATTCGCTCTGAAGATGCCGCTTTGATTGCCAAAGGGACTGGCGATGAAATCGAATTTGAAATCAAATGCGCAGATGGCATTCAGCGCATCTATCGCACCCTGAAGTTTCCGCTGCGTGACGCCCAGGGTCATATTTATGCCGTGGGCGGCATCAGCACCGACATCACTGAGCGAAGATACATGGTCAATGAGTTGCGCCGCGCACTCGACAGTGCCGAGACCGCCTCGCGCACGAAAAGCCAGTTTCTCGCCAACATGAGCCACGAGCTGCGCACCCCGCTCAATTCCATTATCGGGTTTTCGGAAATCCTGACGGACCGGATTATTGGTCCGCTCAACGAGAAGCAGACGCAATACACCACCAACATTCTTTCCAGCGGCCGGCATCTCTTGCTGCTCATTAACGACCTGCTCGATCTGGCCAAAATTGAAGCCGGTAAAGTTCAATTGGAACTGGATCGTGTCGCCGTGGCCCCCCTCGTCGAAGATGCCGTGGTCCACATGCGCGGTTTCGCGGATCGCAAAGCCGTGGTCATCGACGTTAAGCCCATTGATCGCCAGCTCACTGCCCGCCTCGATCCTGCCCGGGCCAAGCAGATCATTTACAACCTTATCAGTAATGCCATCAAATTTACGCCGAAAAATGGTCACGTGACGGTGGCGGCTGAGCGAGTCACGCAACCAATAATTCCACCCTGCAGCGACGCCCAGGGCCTGCGGCTCCCCGGCGACTGGTTATCCCTCACGGTGACCGATACCGGGATCGGTATCAACAGCGACGATCTCGAACGCATCTTCGCGGAATTCGAGCAAGTCGACTCCACCTTTTCCCGCCAGCAGCAGGGGACCGGGTTGGGGCTCTCGCTAACCCGCAAACTCGTAAGCCTGCATGGAGGTTATGTGTGGGCGGAAAGTGCCGGGCAGGTAAACCGAGGCAGCAAATTTTTTGTACTTCAGCCACTCAATGGACCCGCGCCAGAGGTAGACCGGCCAAATCCGGCGAAAGTCGCCCCATCCAATCCCACGCCGACGATGGCCGCCTTAAAAGCCATGCCGCCACGCGGCACCAATGACCGCCCTCTCGTGCTGGTCGTTGAAGACGACCAGCAGGCCAGCCACCTCATGGCCGAGCATCTCACCAGCGGCGGTTATCGAGTGGCCTATGCTAGCACGGCCGAGGAAGCGATGCGGATGGCGTCTGAATTGCGCCCAACCGCCATCACCCTCGACATGGTGCTTCCCGATGCGACTGGCATGGATGTCCTCGCACGTCTCAAGGCCAACCGTGCGACCAGCCACATCCCCGTCGTCATAGTTTCAGTTACGGATGACCGCCAGGCGGGCCTCTCCCTCGGCGCAGTGGAATATTTTGTTAAGCCGGTGGGCGCGGATAGACTGCTCGATGCGTTGACCCGCGCCCGCTCGACCGCCAAGAAAGACATCCATACGGTCCTGGTCGTGGATGACGAACCCGCCGCGCACGAAAGCATCACGGCGATTCTCGAGCCCTTGGGCTACAAGGTATTGAATTCTATTTCCGGTGAGGATGCCTTGCGCCTCGTTGCCCAGGAAGTACCCGATGTAGCCATCATCGATTTGACCATGCCTGGCATGTCCGGCTTTGAACTGGTCAATCACTTGCGCGAAATCCCCGCGACGCAGAAACTGCCCATCTGCATTTACACGGCCAAAGACTTGTCCACCGCCGAACTGCGCTGGCTGAGCGACCGTTCTGCACCCGTTACCCCCAAGCCCTTTCGCGAACATCTCATGGCTGAACTCCAGCGCCTCTGTGCAAAATCTTCGTGAACAGTCATGCTCCCCATGAAAGAAAAAACCATTTTAGTCGTCGAGGACAATGCCCTGAACCGCGAACTGGTCACGGACTTGCTCACCTTGGCGGGCTTGCGCGTGCTGATGGCCGTGGATGCCGAAATGGGCCTTGATCTCGCCGCACGTGAAGCGGTGGATCTTGTACTGATGGATGTCAGTCTCCCGCGGATGGATGGCCTCGCCGCCACGCAGTTGCTCAAAAACAATCCCGCCACTGCGAACGTGCCGGTCATCGCTCTTACCGCCCATGCCATGAAGGGCGACCGCGAACGCATCCTTGCCGCTGGCTGCGATGGCTACCTGACCAAGCCCATCGACACCCGTAGCTTTGTCGAATCCGTACTGCGCTTTTTTCCCACTGGGTCGCCGGCTCCACTGTCATAAATTCCTTATGCCCATACTCGACCAAAAAACTATGGACGCGCAAACTTTCCGTCATCCCAAACCCCAATCAAAAACTACTGCGGCATCTATTGCCACGGGACGTATATTGGTGGTCGAGGACGATGAAACCAGCCGGACGTTGGTTGCCGACTGGCTGAGCGCCTATGGTCATATCGTCACCGCAGTCGCTGACGGTGCCGAAGCGCTGGCCGCTGTCGAACTCGAAAAACCGGATGTTATTCTCCTCGATGTAATGATGCCCGGCATGGATGGCTTTGCCGTTTGCGAGCAACTGAAGACTAATCCGGCTACTGCCGCCATCCCCGTGCTATTTCTCACCGCACTTGATGAACGGGAGGATCGCCTGCGTGGCATTCGCGCGGGTGCCAATGATTTTTTAACCAAGCCTCTCGACTTGCCCGATGTCCTGCTCCGGGTCCGCAATGCGGTTCGTTTGACCCATTTGCACAATGAAGTCGTGGAAAAATTTCACCTCATTTGCCACGAGCAATACATGCGCGAGAGCCTCCTGCACATGATTGTCCACGACTTGCGCACTCCCTTGGCCGGGCTCGATGGTTTCTTGCAACTGCTGCAAATGTCCGCCGGAGCTAAGCTTGATGAACGGCCAGCCCATTACCTGAGGCAGGCGCTAAACGCTACCAACAAACTGGCCAATCAGATTGATCTTCTCCTCGACATCCATCGACTTGAGCAGGGCAAAATGCCCGTGAACGTTGCACCGATTGAAGTTGGACAGTTGGTCCGCAATGCCATTGAGCCCTTGCGTCCACTCTTCGGCGCCCGCCGATTTAATCTCATCGTGCCCGATTATCTCTTGATTGCAGCGGGCGACCCCGGTTTGCTCAGTCGCGTGCTGGTCAACATTCTGGGTAACGCCATTGCCTTTACCTCTCCTTCCGAAGGCGAAATCCAGGTCCGTGTAGTGACTCTGGATAATCAGGTGCGCATCGAAGTGACCGACAACGGCCCGGGCATTCCCGCTACGGTACAAGAGGCAATTTTCGAAAAATTCTTTCAGGTCGGCGAACAAGTCCGCACCCGCTCCAGCGGCCTCGGCCTCGCCTTCTGCAAGCTCGCGATGGACGCCCAGCATGGCCGCATCGGGGTTACTTCCGAACCCGGCACTGGCTCGCGTTTCTGGTTCGAGGTGCCGGTCTCTGTCGGCTGAATCGGCCAGCTACTTGCTTAAAACTTCTGCGTACGCAGCCAGGCGATGCACTGGGGGCCCCACTTGTCAGTCAGTCCAAAGCCATGCCCGCCATACGGGCCGCGCAGGTACACCACCGGCACATTGGCTTTTTCCAACGCTGCGACATAGGCATCCGAATTCGCAATGGGTACCACCGGGTCGGTGAATGAGTGCGCAATAAATGCCGGTGGCGTTTCGGCGGTCACTTGCTTTTCATTGCTCAGCAGCAATTTCAAATCATCAGAAGGATCGGCCCCCAACAAAGCTTGCCGGGAGCCTTTGTGGACGCTGGCCTCATCGGTAAATGTAATCACCGGATAAAGCAGAATTTGCAAATCGGGCCGCGAACTCGCGTGCTCAATCGCGTCGGCGTCATCCGGCTTGCCGGCATCAAAATGGGTTGCGAGGGTGCTGGCCATGTGCCCACCGGCGGAAAACCCGATGATGCCGATGTGGTTGACGTCAATGTTCCACGCTGGCGCATACGTGCGCACAAAACGAACCGCCCGCTGGCCATCCAGCATTTCTGCCGGGTGGTGGTATTTCGGACCCAGCCGATATTTGACGATAAACGCGGCAATGCCATTGTCCGCCAGCCATTGCGCAATTTTGGAACCTTCATTCGTCATCGAAAGATTCACATAACCCCCACCCGGGAAAATGACCATCGCTGCGCCGGTCGCTTTGCCGGCTGCGGGCAGATAGGCTTGAATGGTCGGAACGTCCGTCTTGGGATCCTGCCCTTGTGCCAGGGGCGCATCACCTGCCCAGAGGCGGAACGTTTGCAGGTTTTGCAAAGGTGGCGTGGTTGGGGCCGCGCTGGCAGGTGCGGTGGCAGCGGGAGTCGAATCGGCGGCAGACATAATCAAGGGAGTGCAGCACAACAAAATCAGGGCGATATTTTTCATAACAAATAGGGTGGGGTGGGCCTTGATTTCTAAATCCTCCTCTACCGTGCTGGCAATGGCAAATGGCGGTCCGCATTTCACTCGCAGTAACGCGCATTCTAAAATTCGACCGTACGGTGCCTCATAAATCTGCTTGCTGGCCCATCTGCACAGGACTAAAGCGAAGACCATGAATACCCCGCCCACCTCCGAAATTGGTTCACCAAAAACAGACATCGGCCAGGTGACGCGCCGTGGCTTTCTCGGTCAGGTCGCGGGCGCCGCGGCCCTGGCCTCATTGCCGCGTTCATTATTGGCGCAAGCTGCCCCGGCCAGCTCTCCTCGCAAGCGCAACGTTTTGTTTTTCATGTCAGACGACATGCGCGTTGAACTCGGCTGCTACGCCAGCCATTTCGGCGCGCAGACCCCCAACCTCGATGCCCTCGCCAAAGCGGGCGTCCGCTTCGATCGAAATTATTGCCAGTTTCCGCTCTGCAATCCTTCCCGCGCTTCGTTGATGACGAGCCGGCGCCCCACCAAAACCGGCGTGCTGGGCAATGGTATATCTTTTCGCACTGTGCATCCCGACTGGGTTAGCCTGCCGCAATTGTTCAAGGAAAACGGCTATGTCACTGCGCGCGCCGGCAAAATTTTTCATGGCGGCTTCGACGACCCCAAAGCGTGGACTGTCGGCGGTGGAGTCGCGGAAGGAAACGGCGGCGCGGGTGGCCATGCCGAAACCGTTGTCCGCGGCGATGTCCCGCCCCAGCCGCCAGATGTTTTACCGCCTTTGCGGGCCGACATTGCGCAGGCACCCCATTCCGACCAGCTCATCGTGCTCGATGGCAATGGCGAAGGCCATCCGGATTACCACACCGCCGACACCGCCATCCAATATATTCAACAATACAAGGATCAGCCGTTTTTCATCGGCTGCGGTTTCGTCAAACCCCACAGTCCGCCCTGCGCTCCTCAAAAATTTCTGGATTTATACGACGTCAATAAAATCGAGCTGACGCCCGATTTCGCCGCCTGGCCCACCGTGCCGCCGGGCTTCCCCAAGGCCGCCATCCGCATGTTGAATGCCGACTTGTTTATTGGCCGTGGTGCCAGCGTGCAGGAGGCCAAGGAAGTCATCCGTACTTACATCGCGTCGATTTCGTGGGCCGATTGGAACTTGGGCCGCGTGCTGGCTGAACTGGACAAACAGGGCCTGCGCGACAACACCGTCATCGTCTTTGTTTGCGACCATGGCTACCAACTCGGCGAAAAGGGCAAGTGGTCCAAAGCTGGCTCTCTATTTGAGATGGGTACGCGCGTGCCGCTAATCATTTCTGCTCCGGGCGCAAAGGGCAACGGCCAGTCCTGCCTGCACATGGTCGAGTCACTCGATATTTACCCCACCATCGCCGGTCTTTGCGGCTTGCCAGTTGCACCGGAATTGGAGGGCCATACTTTGGCGCCTTTGCTTAACGACCCGCAGGCGACTTGGGATAAGCCTGCCTACAGCGTGTGGAGTGAAGATGGCCGCACTCTGCATGGTGTAGCCGTCCGGACAGATAAATGGCGCTATGCAGAATTCGGTCCCCAAGGCCAAAACGGCGCGATGCTCTTCGATCCCAAAGCGGATCCACTCGAGATGAAAAATCTCGCCGACGACCCGCAGTACAAATCCGTGT
>Ga0206965_10057_pt1 | contig 34086 bp, 24 predicted proteins | sample Alteio_BWOrgHeat_26_FD_152973 | JGI IMG/M metagenome (GOLD analysis project Ga0206965, IMG submission 152973) | Enriched cells from forest soil in Barre Woods Harvard Forest LTER site, Petersham, Massachusetts, United States -... | ecosystem: Environmental > Terrestrial > Soil > Temperate forest >...
GGCCACCTGTTCAGAACAATCCTTGTCGACGAGAAATGAAATACACTCGGAAGTGAATTTGCCCGAGCTGTTGCGGAGCAAGTTGATGACGACTTCCTTCCAACTGTCGGGGAACACGCGCGTGATGACATCAAGGAAACGGCGCTGGAAATTCGAGGGCAGTTGCTCGGCCAGTTGCGACAACTCCGGACAACCCAAAATGATGGACTCCGACGTGGGGTCGAGTTTGTCGACTTCCGCGTGCAGATGGCGGGCGAGGTCGTTGCGGACCCAAACACCGTGCAGACGGTCAGCCGTGGTCAACTGGCGGGCTTCTTTAATCGTGAGGGTGAGATCGTCAAAAATACGGGGCAGATCCTTCTCGATTTCTTCCACACTGTTGGAGATGGAATAAAGTTTTTCCGCGAGGAGAATTTTCTTTTTCGCCTGCTTGGTGAGGTAGTATTCCTCCAAAATTTGCTGCTCGGGCTTGACAGGTTCTTCGCGCAGAGAAAAGGGCGCGGACTTGCGGGCGGGGACGGAGACGCGGGCGTCTTTGGCCAGATGCTTCTTGGCGCCCGACCACCATTTCTTAAAACGTTCGCCGAGCAGGCGGGTGAGCAGGTTTTCGAGCTCAATCGCGCTCATCGTGCGGTCGGGCGCGTGGTGAAGAATCTCAACCACGAGATCGGCCGGGCGCTTTTTGACGAGCTCATCAATAATGGCCGGTTCGTTGCGGGCGCGGACCAGGATGTTGGAGGCCGGCAGGATTTCGAGGCGCTCTACACAAAAGGCCGGGTCCATCGGATGGGCCGTTTTGTCGCCATCAAATTCAATAATCAACTTGCCCGAGGCCACATCGTATTCGCGGATTTTGCCAAAGCCCCACGACCGATGCAGACAAAAGCTGCCGGCTGTCATGGCTTCGAGCTTCGCGCGCGACTTGGCGAGCTTCGGGTTCTTTTCGATAATGAGATCAATCGCCTCTTTTTTCATGAAAGTGTCGGGTAGGGCCGGGCTTGGGTGCGGGCTGTAGAGAAAGAAAAATTTATCGCGCCATGCCGCCATCTTTTTGCAAAAATGACCGTCTGGCGTTTGGTGAAGAGAGAATATGTGGGTGGCAAACGGCCCGGTGATTAGTCCAAGGCTAGCAGTATCGTCCGCCAATTCTCAATTTTGACAATCGTGAGACTTTGTCAATTCTAAATTAGGGTCGCTTTTGGCGTGCCCAACAGCCGAAAACTCTCCAAACTCTGCGCGTGCCAAGCACTTCCAACACTTCACCCACCCCGCCCAAGGGTACTGCCATCGTTATTGGCAGCGGGTTTGGCGGGCTGGCGGCGGCCATTCGCACCCAAGCCAAGGGTTATGCGGTTACTTTGCTGGAAATGCGCGATGCGCCGGGTGGCCGGGCCTATGTCTACCGCGACCAGGGTTTTACTTATGACGCCGGCCCCACGATTGTCACCGTGCCTTTTGTGTTGGAGGAGTTGGCCGCCGTCGCCGGTAAAAAGCTGGCGGACTATGTGCGGCTGGTGCCATGCAATCCGTTTTACCGCATCTATTTTCCCGATGGACGCACCTTTAATTACCAAGGCGAGCAGGCGGCACTGGAGGCCGAGATCGCCAAGTTCAATCCCGACGACGTATTGGGCTACCGGAAATTCCTGGCCTATTCACGAAAAGTCTTCGACCGCGCCTTTACCGATCTGGCGGCGCATTCATTCGATAGCTTTTGGGAAATGGTGAAGGTCGCGCCGGACTTGCTGCGGCTGCGGGCGGAGCAATCGGTCTTCAAGCGCGTGTCACATTATATAAAGGACCCGGCGCTGCGGCAGGTCTTCAGCTTCGAGCCGCTGCTCATTGGCGGCAACCCGCTGAACTCGTCGTCGATTTACTCGATGATCCATTTTCTCGAAAAAAACTGGGGCGTGCATTTTGTGATGGGTGGCACTGGGGCGTTGGTGCGCGGACTGGTCAAGATGTTCGAGGAAGGCGGCGGTGTGCTGCATTGCAATGCGCGGGCGAGTGAGATCGTGATCGAAAACGGCCGCGTGCGCGGTGTGCGTACGGCGAACGGACGATTTTTTTCAGCGGACATCGTCATCAGCAACGGCGATGTCGCGAATACCTACCGAAAACTTGTTGCGCCGGAGCACCGCAAGAAATGGACGGATGTACGATTGGAAAAAATGCGCTACGCGATGTCGCTGTTCGTCGTGTACTTCGGCACTAATCGAACTTACGCGCACTTGCCGCACCACTCCATCGTGCTGGGGCCACGTTACGAGGGATTGCTCGGCGATATTTTTGATAAAAAAATCGTGGCCGAGGATTTTTCGCTCTACTTGCACGCGCCGACGCGCACCGATCCGTCGCTCGCGCCGCCGGGCTGCGAATGTTTTTATGTATTGAGTCCCGTACCCCACTTGGGCGGTGGGCAGGACTGGCATAAAATTAAGGAAGCCTATGCCGACCGTATTCTGGCCTCGCTGGAAAAAGAACACCTGGTGCCGGACTTGCGCAAACACCTCGTGTCGAAAATGATTTTCACCCCGCTGGATTTTCAGGACAAGCTGGATGCCTACCAGGGCAGCGCGTTTCAATTTGAGCCAACCCTGACGCAGAGCGCGTGGTTTCGCCCGCATAATAAAAGTGAGGATGTGGAAGGCCTGTATTTCGTCGGCGCCGGCACCCACCCCGGCGCAGGCCTGCCGGGGGTCATTTCCAGTGCCAAGGTGCTGGATAAGTGGATTCATTAATTAACTTGATACAAATTTTTGGCCAGGCTCGATTCTCCATTACCCAGGAGTTCTATTGCTCAATGGTTCGATTGTTTAAGCCTCCTCACGTCGATTTTTTAACAATGGAGCAATCGAACAATCCAACAATGCAAACGTTGTGTTCGCCACCTTTTTGAGATTGCCAATCATGCTGTTTTCCCCAGCCTTGGACTTACGGCAATGGATTCTGCCGGTTCCGCCCTGCGGAATAAACCGCCTTGCTTACATTCGGGGCTGATGACTCCTACTAAAACAGGAGTCATTCATGAAACGATTGCTGAATCTTTCTGAACATCTGGAAGCCCTCCGCCAATTGGGGTTCTGGATTCTGCTCGCCATACCCGCCGGCTTGCTCGCCGGTACCGCCAGTGCGCTCTTCTTGTGGTCCTTGGAACGCGTGACTGATTTGCGCTTCGAGCATGGCTGGCTGCTTTTTCTTTTGCCGGTGGGCGGCTTACTCATCGGACTCGTTTACCACTATCTCGGCAAAGATGCTGAAGGCGGAAATAATATAATTCTCGAGCAAATTCACCAACCGGGCGGCGGAGTCCCGGCGCGGATGGCGCCTTTAGTTTTAATTGGGACACTGGGAACCCATCTGTTCGGCGGTTCGGCAGGACGTGAGGGCACCGCCATCCAAATGGGCGGGAGCCTGGCAGGGGCATGCGGAAAGTTGCTTAAACTGAGTCCGGACAACTTGCGCCTGATATTAATGGCTGGCGTTGCGGCGGGATTCGGTTCGGTGTTCGGCACGCCACTCGCCGGGGCAATTTTTGCGATGGAAGTGCTCGTCATTGGCCGCATTCAGTACCAAGCCCTCATCCCCGTGCTCGCGGCGGGCTTAATTGGCGACGCCACTTGCAGCGCGTGGGGCATCCATCACACGAGCTACCACATCGCGATTGCCGATGGCGATGGCGCGCGGGCGTTGCTCGACTTTCGCCTGCTGGGTTTGACCGTGGCGGCTGGCGCAGTCTTTGGGTTGGCCAGCCAGTTTTTTTCGGAGTTCATCCATTTGCTGCAACAAGGTTGGAAAAAAAATATCGCCTACGCCCCGTTGCGGCCGGTGGTTGGTGGGCTCATTATTATCGCGCTCACATACCTACTGGGCACACGGGATTATTTGGGCCTGGGAGTGCATTCGCCGGATCCTCATGCAGTGACCATCCTGTCTGCCTTTAATGCGGGCGGGGCCAGCCCCTGGAGCTGGTGGTGGAAAATTCTGTTTACTGCCGTGACCTTGAGCGCCGGGTTTAAAGGCGGCGAAGTTACGCCCCTGTTTTTTATTGGAGCCACGCTCGGCAATACTCTGGCGGTGCTAACTGGCGCGCCGGTGGATTTGTTTGCCGGACTCGGCTTTATCGCAGTCTTTGCCGGGGCGAGTAATACGCCGCTGGCCTGCACCATTATGGGCATCGAGTTGTTCGGCTCGCACTACGCGGTGTATTTTGCCGTGGCGTGCTTTGTGGCTTATTTCTTCAGCGGGCACTCCGGCATTTATCTCTCGCAGCGGGTAGGCGTTTCCAAGCGCCGCCATCATGGCCTGGCGTCTGACGTGTCCCTGAAAGAAGCCCGCGAATGGAAACCCAAACATCTGTAAATGCCGCCAGCCAGTTTTTTGATGCTACTTCACTGGCGTGAGTTTGGCGCCCGTGTAAGGGTTAAAGAAATAATTTCCCGGGAATTCTTCTTTGGTGGCCGGGTCCACTTCTGCCGGCAGCAGCGAACCCAAGGGAAGATGCCAGGTAAATTTCTTTTCGAATACCGTGTAGGTGAAGCTGCCTGGTTTTGCCGCAGAAATAATTTTCCCACCCTTGTCGTCATTGGAATATACTAAAAATTCCATGCCCTGTCCAAAGTTGCCCAGCATGTTTGCCATCAAAGGCTTCATCAAGGAAATGAAATTGGAGGCGCTCATGGAAATGCTCGCGGTGTCCAAAATTGGCAGCACTTTATCGTTCACCCGCAATTCGCTATGCTGGGCTATCTCCGATCGACTCTTTGCTTGAAAGGATGCCATCGGACCAAAGTCGCCGGCGACAACGGCAATAATGGTATATTTATCCAATGCCGTGGAAAAGTCGGCTCTTTGCGCGTCAGTCATGCGCGGGTCATTTTTAAGCGCGAGGGTCCAAAACTCGGTGGGAATCCACCAAACTAAAGTAAATTTCCCGGAATCATTCGCTGACTTTTGGGTTTCCTTCGTCAGTTCAGACACGTCAGCCGCCTGACCATGCGTGACGCTCAAAAAAACAAAACAGGCGAATATTAGAACTGTTTTTTTCATAAAAAATAGAATCCATCCGTTGAATATGAAGAACTCCGAAAATGGGTAATTCAGACGGGTTGAGCAAGGGAATTAAACTGAACTGAAACTGATAGGAAATTGCTTTTTGGGGGTTGAGTGGACCGGGGAGAGGGGGTTAAATCGATAACGATGCTTATCCGTGAACTTACCAAGGCTGATGCAGGCAACTACCTTGGGTTACGGCTCCAATCCGAGGAGGAGTTTCCAGAATTCGTAGGCTTTAATGCCGAACGCGAACTAGGAGCAGGTCAATCCGGCCTCGCCGCTTTGCTGGCCGCTTATGCGTCGGAAGGCACGGTCGTCTGGGGAGCCTTTGAAGACAATCACCTTCTTGGCGTCGTGGTTCTTTCTCGACGACTCAGCCCCAAATACCGGCACAAGGCATTTCTTTGGGGTATGTATGTTGTGCCCGAATTTCGCGGGACCGGCTTGGCCCAAACTCTCATGCAACACACGCTTGCATGGGCCAACGCGCATCCCGAGTTGGTGGCAGTTTCCTTACAGGTTACGGTGAGCAATACGCGTGGACAGAAATTCTACCAGCGATTTGGCTTCTCCATTTTTGGCACTGAACAGCGGTCGCTGTTGGCTGCTGGACAATTTCATGCGGTTCATTACATGGGGTTGGAATTAAAAACGACCAATCAGCACGTGCCATCATGATCCGCCTTGCGAAACCCAGCGATCTCCCGGCCATTGTCTCGATTTATAACGAAGCAGTTGTCGCCCGTTTTGCCACGGCGGACCTAACCGCTGTTTCGGTGGACTCAAGACACGCATGGTTTTTAGAACACGAGCCAACGCAGCATCCCATTTATATCTGGGAGGAAGCTGGTGAAGTCAAAGGCTGGTGCTCATTGAGCGCGTACCGCCGTGGTCGCCTAGCCCTGCGGTTTACCGCCGAAATTAGTTACTATGTGCGGGGGAATTCCCACCGAAGAGGCATTGCGACGCGCCTGATAGAACATTCGCTGGAGGCCTGCGCATCCCTGCGAATCAAAAACGTGTTTGCGATCGTGCTTGAACGAAATACCCGAAGCTGCGCCTTACTCGAGAAGCTGGGGTTCGAGTGTTGGGGGCTTCTGCCGAATGTGGCAGACTTCGACGGCGAGGAGTGCGGACATTTGTATTATGGCCGCAGGCTCGCTTGGGCTTAACTTCCTAAAGGGCAATTTACGGTTTGCTGGGCTAACTGATAGGAAATTGCTTTTTTTGGGGGTTGCCGGGTTCGGGGGAGGGGGCGTAAGGAGTGTGCTCGTTTCGAGTTTCCGGTTTCCAGTTAAACGATCCGATCTTCCATTCGATCTAGCACGTTTTCACCGGCTCGTCAAAATGTTCCCGAACATCCAACCTATCCCAGTATTTTTTCCTTCTTAATTCGTAATTCATAATTCATAATTCCTCTTCCATGTCCCGCATTGCCGATGCCTTTGCCAAAGCCCGCGCGGAAAAGCGCGCGGCGTTTGTCGCCTACCTCTGCGCAGGCGACCCCGACGCCGCGACTTCCCTCGCCGCCTGCCGGGCGCTTTTGGCCGGCGGGGTGGATATCCTCGAACTCGGCCTTCCATTCACGGACCCCTTGGCGGACGGACTCACCAACCAACTCGCCGCCCAGCGTGCGTTGGAAGCCGGGGCGAACACCGAGAGCGTCTTAACCCTGGTGCGCAAATTGCGCGCGGAATTCCCGGCCACACCGATGGTTTTTTACGCCTACTATAATATGATCTTTGTGCCGGGCGTGGAGAAATTTTGCCAGCGCGCGGCGGCGGCGGGATTGGACGGCATCCTGGCGCTCGACTGCCCGCCGGAAGAAGCCGGCGAGTTGCTGGCCGCTTCCCGTAAAAATAAATTGGAGAATATTTTCATCGTCGCCCCCACCACCCCGCCAGAGCGCATCGCATTAATCGCCAAAGTGGCCAGCGGGTTCCTTTATTATGTCTCGCTCGAAGGCGTGACGGGGGAGCGCACGGACCTGCCCGCGAGCATCCCGGCGTCCGTGGCGGAAATCCGCAAACACACCAAGCTGCCGGTGGTAGTCGGCTTCGGCATCTCAAATGCCGCCCACGTGAAACAGGTTGGTGCGGTGGCGGACGGCGTGGTCGTGGGCAGTGCGCTGGTGAACACCATAGCAGCTGGTTTGGGCGACCGCGCAAAGATTCCGGCAGCTTTGGGCGCCAAATTGGCGGAGCTGCAGTGCGGCTTGGTCCGAAGTTAAACAAACGTTTAAAAAAAGATTCCTTTCGCCGTTAGGATTTGTAGCATGGCGGCGCAAATGAGCGCCGCCAACCCCCCCGGCCCCCTCCTACCCAAAGTACGGCAAGTGGCCCAATCTGGTGGCCATTGCTTTGCTGGCTTTGTATGCGGTGCTGTCGTTCAGTGCGTCGTTGCACAAGGGTCCGTCATTTGATGAAGCCGAAGAACTGGCGGTTGGGTACAACATCTGGACCCACCATGATTTCCGCATGGAGAGCGCAAATGGCGACTTCATCAAGCGCTGGGCAACCCTGCCTTATTTGGTGACAAAACCCACCCCCTCCACCACCGATAATGACTACTGGCGTGGCGCGAAAGCCTACCGCTTTGGTTTTGAGTTTTTCTTCCAAAGTGGCAATGCACCCGAATGGCTGCTGATGCAGGGAAGGGCCATGGCGTTGTTGGTGGGCATTGCCACGGGCGCGTTAATTTTTTGGTGTGCACGCGAATTATTTGGAGCATTGGGAGGGCTGTTTGCGCTGGTCTTGTTCACCTTCAGCCCCCACATGCTGGCTTTTGGCAGCATTGTTTCGACAGATATGTCAGCATGCCTGACCACCTTGGGCTCGACTTGGTGCATCTGGCGGCTGCTCCACCGGGTTACCTGGTTCCGGCTGGCAGCCAGCGTCTTTTTTTTGGGACTGCTCGGACTCGCCAAACCAACGGTGATGGTGATTTTCCCTGTCGCGGCGATTCTGGTCATTATCAAATTAGCAAAGGGCCGGCCGCTGGAATGGCAGATTGGGCGTCCGCGGACTATCACCTCGCGCAAGACCCAGGCCGAGATTTTTGCCGTGATCGTGTTGATTCACGCCGTGGGCAGCTGGGCAATGTTGTGGGCGCATTATGATTTCCGCTATGCCGCCAGCCCGGTGCCCAACGATACGGCGGTGATTTTCCGCAAACCACCGGTAGTAGACCCGATTGACCCGACGGTTGCCATGCTGATGGACTGGGCTGGCCATGTTCATTTTTTACCGCAGGGCTTCCTGGAGGGGATGCGCGCGTTGTTACTGAGTAACGACTGGCGCCAGTCGTTCATGGACGGCCATTGGCGGATTGGCGGGTGGACCATGTTTTTCCCGTATGCCATTTTCGCCAAGACTTCGCCCGCACTCTTTCTGCTTATCATTCTGGGCTTTGTCGGCTGGGGTCTGGCCCACCGGCCAGGCTTTGTAGCCCGACGCCACCAACAGCAGCTCGCCGTGCCACCGTTTTACGAAGGAGCACCCTATTTTACGCTGGCGGCGGTTTACCTGGCCTCAGCCATGTTGCAAGATGTGGATATCGGGCACCGGCACATTCTGCCCCTTTACCCGGTGATGTACATTCTGGGCGGGGGCGCGATGGCGTTGCTCTGGCCGCTGGCGAAAACCATGACTCGAATTATGTCGGTGGTACTCCTGCTGTGGTTCGCCGGTGAATCGATTGCCCTCTATCCCGATTACCTTGCCTATTTCAGCCCTTTCGTCGGCGGCCCCGCCCAAGGCTATCAACACCTCATTGACAGCTCACTCGACTGGGGCATGGACCTGCCGGGCCTGGCACGCTGGCTCAAACAAAATAATCCGGACCAAACTATCCCGGTCTATCTCGCATACTTTGGCACCGACAGCCCGGAGTACAACGCCCTCCCGAAGTATAATGCCCTGCCCTGTTATCCCGACTGGCGCTCTCACATAGCCTTTGGCTACGGCCCCGGTTATTACGTTATCAGCGCAACCTTGTATGAATCCGTTTACACGCTCGCTTTTGGGCCATGGAACAATGAGTACGAACAAAAATATCAGCTTTGTCTGCGCGCGATGGAGGCCTACGAAAAAACCGAAAATGATCCTGCCCTCCATGCTGAATTGCTCGAACAACACCCGCAAAAGTATTGGGATGAGGCATTCGGCTTGTTTGCCCATTTGCGCTTTGCCCGCCTGACTGCCTGGTTGCGCCATCACAAGCCCACGCCCGATGCCAATGTTGGGTATTCCCTGCTGATCTGGCGTCTGGGGCCGGATGATTTGCGCTCAGCACTGCTCGGGCCGCCGCCGGAAATTATCGATGACCCACTGAAGGCCGAGACCGCTCCACTATCCCCTTGAATTGCCGGGCGGGTCTTTTAACATCTGGCCACGCTCGTACTTTTGGCAATAATGCCAACCGCGGACCGAAGGCGACAAACCGCCATTCAATTATTTCCCCTACCCCAGCTCCATTGTGACCGCCCAGGCCCCTTCTCCCTCAAAAAAGCTCTGGCTGTTAATCACGGTGTCCGCGCTCGGCTACTTCGTCGACGTCTTCGACTTGCTGTTGTTCATGGTCGTGCGAAAAAAAAGTTTGCTCGACCTCGGAGTTGCGGATGCCGACACGCTGGCGGTGGGGCTGCGGCTTTTTAACTGGCAAATGTTTGGCATTCTCCTCGGTGGTTTCGTCTGGGGCATCGTCGGTGACAAGCGCGGGCGGCTATCCGTGCTTTTTGGTTCCATTATTTTGTACTCCGCAGCAAATCTGGCCAACGGCTTTGCGCATTCTGTGACGACGTATGAAGTATGCCGGTTTATTGCCGGATTCGGTTTGGCTGGTGAACTTGGAGCCGGAGTGACTTTGGTTAGTGAATGCATGTCGAGCGAACGGCGTGGTCTGGGTAGTATGATGATTGCCACAGTGGGCGTCCCGGGAGCCATTTTTGCAGCATGGGTAGGCCAAAATCCACGGTTCGACTGGCATACCGCATACATAATTGGCGGCTGCATGGGCTTGCTCCTACTCTTGTTGCGCGTGGGTTTATATGAATCCGGTCTCTACGATTCGGTGCGCCGCTCCGGCGTTGCGAGAGGCAGCCTGTCTCTCCTCTTTCGCACACCCGCTCGTATTTATCGTTTTCTGCTCAGCATCTTCACCGGGTTGCCCGCGTATTTGGTCATCGGCATACTGATCGGGCTGGCACCGGAGTTTGGTGCAGCAATGCATCTCAACCAAGTCCCGGAGGCTGGTACGGCCATAACCTGGGCTTATGCCGGGCTGACACTCGGTGGCTTGCTATGTTGCGGACTCAGCCAGTTAATCCGCCGTCGTCGGGCGGCATTGGTCATTTTTCATCTTCTCAGTTTGGCGAGCATTCTCGTTTATCTCTACTGGAAGCCGACGGACTTGACCGGATATTATTCCCGTTGTTTTTTAGCGGGCGTGGGCGTGGGGTATTGGGCATTAATGGTGACAAATGCCGCTGAGCAATTCGGAACCAACCTCCGCGCAACGGTGACAACTGCCGTACCCAATGTTGTGCGCGGAGCACAGATTCCAATCTCATGGGCGTTTGGGATGGCTCGCGCCCAGCTAGGTATTATTGACGGCGCCGCGGTGGTGGGTATTGGCTGCGTACTGATCGCCATCATAGCTGTCAGCCTCTCCCGTGAAACCTTTGGCCGTTCTTTGGATTTTCTGGAAGAGTGAATTTTGCGGGCATTTCCGAAGCTGGATTTTAGTCACCTTCGCGCGTAGAATCATCTTATGTCGCCTCTTTGCCGATCGGTTGTCCAAGCGTGGCGCCATGCTTTGCTGGTGGGCGGACTATGCACGGCGGTCTACGCACATGATACGATAATCTTCGATGCCAAGGAGGCCGCGAAGTATTCCATTGATGGCGCGTGGGGGCAGTCGACCCCGATCGTGCTTCATGGCCAGGCCACTGCCATCCTGCGACCAGAGGGATTGGAAATTGCACTAACGATGGCCGATGGCGCCGCTTATAAACTGCTCGATCCCGGCCAGACTACGGCTGGTGTCGCCAACAGCACGACCGACGTCAACGACACCCAATTCACCCAGGATAAACCGCTGCTCATTGCCCGGGCCCGGACTTTTTTCAAAGTAGCCAACAACGGTGCGGAACTTCCAGTCGGCTCGGTGAATGTCGAATTGACCGCCGCGCGCGACACCGTTTTTCATCTTATTTATCCCAACCCGGCGCCGGGCACGCTGGACGTGGGCCTGACTTACCTGGGCCAGATTCCCGCCGGCGAAAAAGAGTTAATCACCGTGCTCGACCATACTGGCACGACCCTGGGCTCAGCCACCCTGGGCGTAGACAACCCGTCGCTCGAGGTAACGGTGCCCGCACCCGGCACCTTCACCGCAGCGGGAAAAATTGAGGCGGTAAAACCGTGGCTGATTTTTGGCGCCAGTCTGGTGGTCGTAATCGCGCTGCTCGTAGCCTTGAACAAATTTCGCCGGACCGAAAATCAGTAATTCTGGCTCGCATACCACCGTCAAAAATTCACCATCGTCTTCATCCATGAAATGTTTGCGCGAGCCGTTGGTGCAGTTTCTTTTGCTGGGAGCGGCGTTGTTTGGCCTTTTTGCCCTCTGGGGCGGACCAGCCACCGGTCCGGTCGGGCAATACCACATCGTCATCACGTCGGGAATGGTGCAAAACCTCATCGTAAGTTATCAACGGAGCGAAAACCACCCGCCAACGGATGCTGAGCTCAAGAACCTCATCAACAATTATATTCAGGAAGAGATCCTCAACCGCGAAGCGCGGGCGCTCGGCCTGGACCAGGATGACACGGTCATTCGAGCCCATCTGCGGGACAAAATGAAATTTTATCTGGAAACCCCCGCAGAAGATGCCACTCCAACCGAAGAGCAATTGGCCGCGTTTTTGGAAAAAAATGCGATTTCCTTTCGCAAGCCCGATGGAACGCTGCCCGCGTTGAAGGACATCCATGACGCAGTGCGCGCCGCCTGGGGTGCGGAACAACGCCGGCAAACCGCCGCCACTGCGTATGAAAAATTGCGCGCCCGCTACACGGTTGACGTGCAAAAAGCTGACCCGGCCGCCGCGAATTCGTCCACCGACAAAAAGTAAGGCGCCGACGCTGCCACGCTTCGCACTTGCCAGTGCGTCCTGGCCGGTCTAGTAAAAACTTTGCGATTCGCTTATTCTGTCAGCTTCCAACTGCGGGCGTAGTATAGAGGTAATACGTGAGCTTCCCAAGCTTGAATCGAGGGTTCGATTCCCTCCGCCCGCACCAGTTTTATTTATCGATGAGTTAAGTTTTTAGACCGCAACCTGGACGGGCGTTGTTTTATTGAGGACAATAAGCTTTGAAAAACGGCTACTGCCAATGAATTGCTGAGGGTATTAGTAAATGCAATTGCGGCGACGAATTTCTCGTCGCCGCAACGCAATCTATAATTTGCCAGTAGAACAGGCCTGTCAGTCCCGACTGACAGGCAACTCAGCTATTCCGCCTACCACGAATAAGAACCGCCGACGGAGAATGTGTTGGACATTTTCGCCTGGGTGGAGAAGCCCGCTGTATAATTAATTTGCAGGCGCAGGTGCGGGATCGGAGTGTAAAAGGCGCCGATGCCCACATTGTAATCCGTGTCACCCATGCCAGGCGCCTGGCTGGAAACCGCCGTGCCATCACTGACGACAGTGGCGTTGACATTGCGGGAAGTGTTCAAGAAATCGTGGCTGATGCCAAAGCGGCTGGTCAGACCAATCTGGCTGGTAATGTTATACATTCCGTTGACCGCAACTTCAGTACGGAAGCTGTCGGTGTTCTGGGCATTGACATGCAAGGCTTCAACCGCAACCGGATTGCTTTCCGTAAAGCTGTCCACACCGGCATTGCTATAGGAAACGGTAACGTCGGGTGTAATGGAATAATCATGTTCCTGGATGGCTACATACTGCACATCGAAGCTGCCGAGGTAATCGTTGGAGCCCACGCCGGAGAAGTTGGAGGCACCGGAGAAAGTGCTGCGGGTGCCATGGGTGGAGAAGTTGCCGTACGTGAAGCTGGCCGTAGTCAGCAGTCGATGGCTGGCCAAGGGATCATAGGTTACATACACGCCGCCGACTTCACCAACGTCACTGCTATTAAGGTAAGTAGATTTGACCGAACCCGAATCAATACCAAGAAAGGCGCCCAGGAAAATCTGGGGAGTAATCGCGACGCGAACACCCAGCACACCGCCATTGCTTTCGAGATTATAATCAGCCTGGCTTTGTGAGCTGTCGGAGCCGCCATTGTAATAGTTGTAACCGGCAAACACCTCGTACTTGCCACTGGCCACCAACGGATCCAGCGTAAGCGCGGTGTTGAGGTAGGCCTGCGTCGAGCGCAGCGAATAGTCGCTAAAGCCAGCATAGGCTTCTGGCGAGGATTGGTTGAAAATCTGGGAGGTGGCACTGGACGGGTTCGTCAGGAGCAAATGAATCAAATCACCGCCTTCAAATTGGTCGGGGGCCACTTGATATTGATTCAAAGTGGCAAGCTCGCCGGGAGTGGCGCCAGGGAAATTCGTCGCCAAACTGGAGCCGCGCGGCGTACCCGTGCCAATGGCTTCACCGTCGTGCAAATCAATCAGCAAATCAGTCGTGAAATTTGAGGTGATGCTGCCAAAATGACCGCTGATGGAGTTGGGAGCGCCATTGATAAACTTGAACGTGTCGCCACGGGCCGGACTCGTAAAGCCGTTAACCGATTGCAAATTAAGTACACTGCCAGCCGGATTAATTGTCGTGAAACCGCCAACGACGATTTGGTCATGGCCGTTCGGATTAACACCCGGACCACCGGTGCCGCCGATTTCGATGTCGAGCGTGCCGTTTTCGTTGAAGTTGCCAGAAATGTGCATAATGCTGGGGTCGCTTGGCGACACGATGCCGTTGTTGATGACGTTGCCGGCGATCGTGCCTAGGCCGCTCAAGGTGCCAGCGGTGTCTACCGTGACATTGGACGAAACCAAAGTGCCATTCACGGTCAACGTGCCACCGGTCACAAACGTCCCATTGGCGTAAGTGTCAGTAGTGCCGGTGGGAATGGTAAGATTCCCACTGCTGGTCAGCGTACCATTGGTCGCTGTCGCGCCAATGACGGTGCCAGTAAAGTTTCCGAACCCATCTGTCACCGTTAAAACTCCGTTTGCTCCATCGACTGTGCCGTTGCCAGTCAAGGCGAGGATCGTATTGTCGCCATTGGCAAGTACCAGTGTAGTACCGTTGGTGACGGTCACCGTGGCGTTGGGACTAAGCAAACCTGGTTGCTGCACGGTCAATGTTCCCGTGTCGATCGTATCGTTGCTACCGGCGATAGTACTATTGATGCTCACATTACCATTGGTGGCAACCGTGCCATTACCGAGAGGGGTATTTACGAGGGTGGAATTATTCAGATTATAATTCGTCGCCGTCAGGGTACTATTGCCATTGATGGTGCCGCTCGAATTAAGGGTGGCGATAGTACCGTTTTGGTCGACCGTAAGTACTGCACCCGCCGCCAGATTGACGACGGATGTGTTGGCCAGACTGCCCGTGGGGGAAAGAATCAAGGTTCCGGCGGAAATGGTTGTGTTGCCGGTGTAGGTGTTGGCTCCCGCGAGGGTCACCGTGCCATTGGTAGTTTTGTTCAAGGCGCTGCCATTGCCGGCCAGAATTGCCGTAACCGTACCATTCATCAATTGAAAGCCGCCGGTGCTGGTCAAAGTAGAACCACCGGTCCCGGTGATGCTGCCGTTGCCGTCCAGCGTCACGTTGCCGACGGTGTTGGTGTGATTTGCGCCGAGGTTAAAGATTGCTGTGGTGCCGTTCACGGACAAGTTGCTGACGCTGGGAATTGCACCACTGATGCCATCGGTGAGCGTTCCAGCTGTGACCGTCGTAGGGCCGGTGTAGGTATTCAAAGCTGAAAGCGTCACCGTGCCATTGGTAGTTTTGTTCAAGGCACTGCCATTGCCGGCCATAATTGCCGTAACGGTGCCATTCATCAATTGAAAGCCGCCGGTGCTGGTCAGGGTCGAATTGCCCGTGCCGATAATGCTGCCATTGCCATCAAGGGTCACATTGCCCACCGTGTTGGTTTGATTCGCGCCGAGGTTAAATATCGCCGTGGTGCCGTTCACCGTCAAATTACTGACGCTGGGAATTGCTCCGCTGATGCCGTCGGTCAGCGTGCCGCCAGTTACTGTCGTCGGACCAGTGTAAGTATTCAAAGCTGAAAGTATCAACGTGCCGAGTCCACCCTTGGTCAGGCCGGCTGTCGCGTTCTGGCTGATGACGCCGCTAAGGGTCAGGGTTGAACCGGCAGAAACCTGAGCCGAAGCTCCACCGGCGGTCAAAATGATGGGCGAGGAAATCGTGTCGTTGCCCAGGCTAACTGCAATTACGGAGGCCGCACCTGAATTGTTCAGTGTGAGAAAACCAGTGCCAGGAGCAATGGTGTAGGAATTGGCGTTGCCAAAAGTGATTCCGCCAACTGTCTCATTGCCATCAAGCGTAACTGTGGCCGGAGCGGTGATGCTCGAGCCAAAGACAGCCGTATTGCCGATACCAGCACCGACGATGCCGCTCGTCCAATCGGAGGTATTGCTCCAGTTGCCACTGCCCGTCGCGCTCCAGGAACCCGGTCCAGTGGCGAGTGCAATCGTCAAATCTACAAAGTTGCCCGATGTGCTGAGGTTAAAGTTAAGCCCACCCGTGCTGGTGCCGATGGTCAAGTTGCTTGGAGCGCCGGTTTCGTTGCCGACAAAACCAATCAATTGGTAGGTGCCCGGCGTGATGAAAGCCGTAGTCGTGTTTGCCTGATAAATATCGAGAATGGCGCCATTGCCGAGGGTGAGGCCGTTATTACCGGTCACGAACAACTGGTCATTAGCCGTGCCGTTAAATTCCAAATTGGTAATCGAGTTACTCGCGAGCGTCAACGTTGACAGCGTCAGGTTGCCAACTCCATTGCTGCCCGGGGCCAGAATGCCGCCTGAGCTTATCGTCGTATTTCCCACCGCGCCTGAGCCAGTCAGAGTCGCACCGCTGTTCACCGTCACCGCACCCGTGCCAGTTGCAGAACCGCTCACGTTGGTCACCGCCAGAGTGCCGGCGGAGATGGTTGTGCCACCCGTGTAAGTGTTGGCTCCTGAGAGAGTCACCGTGCCGTTGGTCGTTTTGTTCAAAACGCTGCCGTTGCCTGAAAGGATCGCCGTTACGATACCGTCTTGTAAATTATAGTTGCCCGTGTTGATTAACTCCGAAGTGCCTGAGCCGAGAATCGAGCCGGCGTTACTCAAGGTAACCACACTCACCGGTTCGTTGCGGGCAGCGCCAAGGTCAAATACCGTGGCGTTCACAATCAGGTTGGTGGTGGTGGTTATGGTATCGCCATCAAGCGTCACAGCGCCGGTGACGGCGACAACATGGCCGTTCACTACGCTACCGGTGGTGACGGTATCACTCGCCAAAGAATAAATACTGCCCTGAAAATTCGTGCCGGTGCCGAGTGTGGCGGAGCTGCCCACTTGGAAAAAGACATTCGAGGCATCAGCGCCGTTAGTCAAAATAATGTTCGCGCCCGAAGCGGTGGTAAGCGTGCTGCCAATCTTGAAAACGTATTGGCCCTGGCCACTGAGGACCAGGGTTCCCGTCAGCCCAGCCGATGAGTTAAAGAAGTAAACGCCGGGTGTAAGGGCTTGTCCAAGAGCGCCGAGGTCCAGGCTCGTCAGGTTTCCGTTATGGAACTCACCGGTTGGAATTGCCAAACCGGCCATTTGGTTATAGGCGGTCTGTGCATCCGTGTGGCCGGTAACGGCTGGCTCAATGGCACGGAAAATCCCTCCGCCTACCACGGTAGTACCGTTAAGCGTGATGGCCGATCCCGGGTCCACCCCCACGTCGCCAGTGACTGTGCCAACCGCGTTGGACGCTGACACCGAGGAGGAGGCGAGAACACCGAAGCTATTCGACATGCCGGTGACGATGGCTTGGGCCTGGGCCCGATTGACTGCGCAAGCCAGCATGGCTGTGAGCAGGGCGGCCATGATATGGCCGGATTTTTTAAAATGAATGTTCATAGTGTTAAAGAAAGAGGGAAAGTTGCTGTCTTGATGGACGGATTTAATTGCTTAATTGTGTTGTAATAACCAGTGGTGAAGGCAGAAAATTGGTAATTGTAGAGACTATAGTTTGTTGACGAAAAAGTTACTATGGGGTGATACCCCACCTAAACTTTGGCCAGCTTTTTGATGATTTCGGCGGGTCCAGCCTGCGGCCCTGAGGGTGTGTTATTTGCCTGCCGGCATAGTAAAAAGTGCCAAGGACGACTGCGTGCCAGTAGCAAGCCTGGCGATATTCTTAAAATACGATGGGCTAGCTTGTTTGGGTTGGCGGTTTGAGCTCGAGAAGCAAACCAGCGAACGCATTCCAGGCGCGCTGCCCTGCTGCAAAAAAGATAAGGACGCCTATTAGAGGCGTCCTTATCTTTTGCTTTAATCGTCCAATTTCTTTATTACGCCAACTTACTGTGCGACGACTGAAACGATAATTATAGTCGAGGTTGCCGTGCCCTTGGCCGGAGTACCGGTGACAGTCACCCGATAATCACCGATGGCCGCGTCTCTCGCCACCGTAATCTGGCATTGCACAACCGGCTTGTCGCTCGCTTTGACCAGCACCGAGTTCGGCGATACAATAATGCCAGCGGTGGTAAGATCCAGCTCCACATCCTGCTTGAAATAGTCGCCCCGGTTCAGCGCCACAGTGACGGCGGTGTTCGTGCCCTGCTTAACAGTCATGGTCTTCGGCACCGTGATGCTGAAGGCTTCGTTGATGGGAGCGATGCCACCCTGGCTGCTCACATTGGTGGACTGGCATCCGGTGCTGGCCAGGCAGGCAAGCAACATAACGAGTACAATTTGTATTTTCATATATTTATAAATGTTTTGTTTGAGTAATGAGTGTTAGACGTTGGTCAAGTGCAACGACTATAGGCGGTTGTGAAAAAGTTTACTATGGGGCGTAACCCTACTGCGGCCTGGCTTCACCCTTCGGGTGGCGGACCAGCCATGAACCAACTACGAAAAACAGGACGCCGTTCGCCAGATACAGCAGGTCGAACAAGAGCTGATGGGGACTGCCGGGAACCACGTGATGAAGGCCGAGAATCTGATGATTGATAAGTCCCTCCAAAAAATTAAATGCGCCACTTCCGGCCAGCATTGCGCCCAGTAAAACCCGCCCACTGGCTGCCGAACCCAACTGGCTCGCGGCCTTAAACAACATGGCGGTTCCCGTCAGCACCATCAGCCAGACCACCAGCAAAAAATAGCCATCCTGGGCATTCTCCTGCTGCAGTTGCAAGATAGAGGCGGGCTGGCAGTCCATCGAATAACAAATCATATGATGCCAGCCGAGGATCGAATGAAGAACGATTCCGTCCGCCATGCCACCGAAGCCAGCGCCGAGCACGAGGCCGGCGCGAACCAAAGAGTTTTTATTGGAACTAAGATTATTCATCCTGCCCTCCCAAACTGTCGACGTTGAGTCCACACCAATCCGAGTGCGGCCAGCCCGATTACTAGCGCACAAGTCGTCGGTTCCGGAATGATGGCATTGGCTACCGCGTTGTCCCAATACGCTGAGTAGTTGTTTAAGCCGTTAATGTCGGTTTGGCCAAAATTGTAGGCTTCGATGAAGGCCGTCTGCAAATTAGCACCAGCGGCATCAGGGTTGGTATACACGAGGACCCCGTCCAGCAGAAATTCAATCGTGGCGCCTGTTGAGGAAATTCCCAGGGTGTGCCAGGCATCGAAGTTGAAGCCTGCTGGCACCCCGACATCAAACCAACTGGTGGGGTCGGCGATAGTTCCGTCGTAGACTTGAAAGCGGAACGAGCGATCAGCAGCATTGGGGTTGAGTGGATCGGTGGGGCTGGCATTGGTTATGCCAAAAATGCCGTAAGCTCCGCCGGTGGGTGTGGTACCGGTGTGGGCCCACAGGCTGGTGCCAATGAGCTGGCCGGTGGTGGTGTCGAATGCGGAAGAAACATAGAGTTCCGCACTGTAAGACCACGCGCCGGTAATGTCGCCCGGGCGCTGGTCTCCTTGGGTATTGAAGAAAGAGGAACTGTAGGTGGGCGCTGGGCGGTTGGCCGTGCTGCCGGTCTGGTCAATGGTAATTTGCAGACGATTATCACCGTCAAATGACACCGTTTGAAATGCGGCTGGCGCATAACGGTCGGTCGTCCACGCCGGATTAAGGGTGTCGAAGGTATCTGCAAATTGAGCGTGAACTGCAAAGGGCAAGAGAACCAATGCTAGCGACAGGCGGAAAATTTTCACCTGGCAAGTTTACACTTTTGTTATCTCAACTACCATAAGGCCTAACCCTACCCATTCTTTCAGAGGTCTCGCAGAAAAGACACCAGGTCGCTTTTCTCCTCTGCGCTAAGCTTAGTCCCCAATATCAGATTAAAATATTCCACCGAATCCTCCAGGGTCAGCAGCCGACCATCGTGGAGATAAGGAGGTGAGTCTTTAATCCCGCGCAAGGGAAATGTTTTGATGGGGCCATCCGCCCCGGCGATGAGGCCGTTAATTGTTTTTGTTTGGTAAAACCGCTCTGCCTGCAAATTATGCATTGAGTTATCGGTATAATACGGCGGCTCATGGCATGCATAGCACTGTCCTTTGCCAAAAAAAATATCCTGCCCCCGCAGTTCCATGGCGGTCGCTTTCGCGGGGTCTAATTTCCCAAAGAGATCAAGCTTCGGCGCGGGCGGAAAATCCAACAACTCTTCAAATTCCGCCATGAACTGGACCTGGCTCCCATGTTCTAAAATATTAACCCCTTTTTGTGTCGCCAACACCGGGTCCCCGTCAAAATAGGCCCCGCGTTGCTCAAACTCCGTAAAATCCTCCACCGACTTCAAGGCCCGTTGCGAACCAAATAAGCGCTGGATATACAACCCGCGCAAAGAAGGCGTATCAATTCGATGCCGCGATGCTTGCGGGCGGCTGTCGCCGGACAAATGCGTCGCGCCGTTGGTATGGCCATTGGCATGGCAATCGAAACACGACACTCCGCGAGAGGGCCGTTCCGAGCGGCGATCCGTCGTGTCGTTGAACTGTTGCTGCGGGAATGGCGTCACTAGCAAACGCAATCCTTCAATTTGCTTCGGGTTCAAAATGCCATTGAACATTTCAAAGAAATTGTCGCCAGTCACCAGTTTGCCTTGCGAAACATCGCCCAAGTCCGGATGCGTGGTCAAAAAAATGGCCGGGGGAAATTCCGGGAGAAATTGATCGGGTATATCGAAATCCAAATCGAAGCGGGTCAAATCCCGTCCTTCCTGTTTTTTAATTTCCTCAATCTCAAAATGCGGAAACACCATGCCGCCTTCCGCTTGATGAGGGTGCGGCAGGGGTAGAAAGCCCTCCGGGAAAAGATTACCATCGCGGATTTCTTCGGGGGTCATCTGTGCCAGTTTATCCCAACTGGTACCGGTAGTGAGTTTGACCCGGACGCCTTGCTGGATCGGCTTGCCTCTGCTCATCGTAATGCCAGGTGCTGCATTGTCGCGCAGGTCGTAGCGCATATGCAGTAAATCCAGCTGCTGCTGCATCACGGCAGACTTTCCCGCAATCAGGCGGGACATTGAAGCGGAAAACGCCTCGGACTGGACAACGGGTGCATAGCTCGATGGCCCTGTTTCCTGCCCCCAAACCAGACCAACTCCGGACAGAACCGCCCAACTTAAAAATATCGATTTACTAACAATCATCGATTTTTACACAGCCAGTGGACTAGCCACAACCTGCCGCCTCCGCCAGAATGCAAAACCTATCGCGCTGAGCGGGGCCAGCCAAAGAAATGCCGCCGGTTCCGGGACCGCGATGGAGGCGCTAGGCACCACTTGGCCGCTGCCATTGTACGTCAAGCCATGGTCATAGCCGTCGGCACCGGGGTCTCCTGTGGAATCAAGATTGGAAGCGCTGGAGATGGTGACGGCAGCCTGCGATAAAAGGCGACCACCCAGGCCATCGTCGTTGCCCGCGAATGTAATGCTCGTACCCGCCAGATAATTTCCCAAAATTGTGCTGCTGGCGCCAATAGTGATGGCCGACTGGGCATCCCAGTAGATGCCGGCGCTGCTGCCGCTGCCCGGGGCATTTTCCAAAATGACTGCTGAATTCAGGCCCGTGACGAGCGATGTGCCGATTTGAAAAACCCAGACCGCGTTGCTTTGATTGTTGGCATTGAGGGTAAGAATTCCATTCAACGCCGCAGCGCCGGTAAAAGTGTACACACCGGGCAACAGGGTTAGCCCGCCCAAATCCGTGCCAGTCTCAGACGCGGTGGAGGCCATGGCCGACAAACCGTTTTCGGCCTTGATCAGATCCAACTCTGCTTGCAGGGTCGGCCCGCCAGTGATGGGTGTGGCCGGCGAGCCATTTACAGTAATTATCCCCGGAGGGAAACCCGAAACACTGGTGGATGAGCCGACATTTCCATTGACTATCGAACTGCCGGTATTGGAAACACTGCCAGTGCCACTGAGAATGGCGAAATTGTCTGCCGTCAGCAAAATCTGCGCGGAACCGCGATTGGGCAATCCTAACAGAACGGTAAGCGCAACCACGGGCAAAGGAATAAAAGATGCGAGTTTCATTTAATATTTATGTCAAAGGGTGAGAAAAGCTGGACGTATTTTCTAAAAGCATACCCGAATCTCGGCATTAACGGTATGGGGTGATACCCCACCCAATTATCTCACCCCGCTCAGTGGCACCGGGGCACGTCCCCATCTGCGGTTTACCCTCCCCGCCTACACAATCGTCAACCGCACACTGTTTTCAATTACCCCGGTGGATATGGCATAGCGCGTCAGTCCGGCGGTGTCGTGAATATTGAGCTTATCCATCAGGTTCTGCCGGTGCTTCTCCACCGTTTTGATGCTGATGCCGAGTTCTATTCCGATTTGCCGGTTAGCCGAACCTTCGGCCACCAGCTGCAGGACCTCCAGCTCTCGAGAAGTCAATGGGGCGCTATTGACTTTGGGTATGCCATTCCGGTTGCGATCTTTGTTTTGGGCTCTGAGCTTACGCCTGGCGATAGTTGGGCTGAAAAATTGATGGCCGCTGGCCACTTCATGGATCGCTTTGATGAGGATTTCGGCTGAGGTTTGTTTTTCGAGAAAACCAACCGCCCCAGCCGCACTGGCGTTCGCGACATACTCGTCGTCACTGTATGCGGAAAGGATGAGCACCTTTGCGGCAGGATCGGTGGCGAGGATTTGTTTCATCGCCTCCAACCCATTGAGCACTGGCATCGCAATATCCATCAGAATGACTTGCGGCTGCAGGACATGGGCCATCTCGATTGCCTGGCGTCCCGTTCGCGCTACGCCGAGGATTCTAAAATTTCCGTCCACATTCAGCAACGAACTCAAGCCCTCCCGCACTACGATGTGATCTTCAGCCAGCAGAACGGTGATTTGATTGAGAGTGTTCATTTTTTAAATTTTCTACAGTTAGAAATGAATTTCAATGCGCACGGCGGGGCCAAAGAAAGGTTTGTATTGAAAGGCTTGGATTTGATGAGCAGATAACGGGCCGACTCGAAAGTGCGGGCGTTTTTCATGGATAAGTTTTGAGCGAGCTGGAAAAAAATGCAGCTCACTCAATTAAGCGCATTCCGCCGCCATGGAGCAATGGGGTGAACACCTACTATCGCCAAAGCTACAGTGCAAAATGGCCCGCTGATTTCTCCACGACTTCAGTCCGTGGTTCCACAAAAGCCAGGCCCGCGGCCCAAGCCGCATTTCTAAAAAATTGGTAACGCGGTGACTCCGGGGGATCCAGTTTTTCATTGGAACTCAGCATGGCGATCACCGCCGCGTGACCTTCGCGTTGCAGCTTAAGGCAATCCTCAATCCATTTTTTGAGCGGGGCGGGAAAATCGCCCAAGCCATTGTAGGACACAATTATCATGTCCGCTGAACTCGCGTCGGAGAGCAGACGGTCAAAACGGCTGGAATCACGCAACTGGTCAACCGGCACGGGCATCAACCATTGCCGTCCTTGATCACGAAATTTAGTCCCCAAGCGCTCCACCGCCTCCGCTGCACGCAAGGCGGCGTGGATGTCGTTGTAAAGTATGACAACGGATGGCGACGAACTGGAATTCTTACGGCCGTTCTCTTCAATATAATCGGCTCCAGCAATCACCATGCGATGCGCCCAGGCATGCATCGTGTTGTTCAATTTGCTAGCCGATGCAGGACGAGGGTCTCGATGACTCGGAGTAAACTTATTCACGTAGATGCGAGTGGAATATGGCAGGAACCCAAGGCCGACCGTCTGGCCAGGCGGAACCAAGTATAAGCATCCTGCTCTTCTCACACAATGGGGCGATAACCTACCCTGAACTCGCAGTGAGTAACCACCTCATGGAAGTGGTGCCCGCACCAGTTTTGACAATCAGCAAACATGCCGGGTATTTAACCCGCAAATTTTAGTCCTGCTTCTGGGTAGCCACCGACTTTTCAATAAGCGGCGGATTATGAGTAGCCTCCACGCCTGGTTGCAGCGCCACCACCCAGGCGTTTTTGAGTAAATTGAAAAACGCAGTCCAAGAATGAATACGAGGATCGTCAAAATTGCCCGAGATGGGAATCTTGGTGGCCACTTGGTCATGCGGCCAGTTTTTCATGACAAGGGAAAGCAGAGCTGCCAGTGGTTCGATAACGTATTGGGATGGCTTGGTTTCCTGGCCGTTCCAAACCTTGACCGCCGTATGCTGAAGGATCGGCTTAACATAACCGTCGATCTTTCCGTCATGGGCATTCATTTCCGTAGAGAGATCCAGTTGGCCGCCGTGCACTTCGAAACCGGCATAAACCATGAAATAGTCATTGAAGTGAGTGAGAGGAACGGAGCGCAGTTCGCCGCTCATCGTAAAGGTCGGCTTGTCGGCAAGCGGATCAATAAGCATATGAACGCGCAGTGAAGCCTGCTTTAACGGGCGGCCCGTGACATCAAGAGTGGCAAATAGACTTTCACCGCGTCGACGCGAATTTTGAAGATTACTCGCCTCTGCCTGAATGTCGTTCAAGACAACATTGATTTTGGGCTGACTGTAAAAATTACGGAAATGAATTTCCCCATCCAGCACCTGCAAACGATTGATGCGCAGCGGAAAAAGTTCCGTGACTCTTTGTTGCCAGCTTTTATCAATCGAATCCTGCGAATCTTCCGCCGTCGGACCGGCGACATAATTGATTTTTGGCTGAAAGAGGGTTATCTGCCCGACCAATGCGCCATGGAATAGCTCACGCCATTCAATCATCAAGTCCGCCTTTTTCACCTCAAAGAAAGGCGCGGCCACATTACCTGACAGTTTCTCGAGACGCAGATCCTGAATCTGATAGGCGCCACGCCATAGGCTGATGGTAACAGCGCCAATTCGACCGCGATAGTCAGGAATTTTGCCCAGCACTCCATTGACGTAATGTTGAACTGCATAAGGCAAAGCCAGTCGCGCCCCGATTAAAAGCACGGCCAGAATAACAATCACCAGGAGGGACCGCCGGGAAATCTTTCTCCAGTTGATTCGGCGTAAAATCATAGGCTTGCGCAGAGAAAGCTTTCCCCCACCCAATGGAATTTGGAAAGGTCGAAAAGCCGATCACCGCACAACCGTCAGGATTGCTTGACGGTCATGTTATTCACGACGGACTTAACCCCGCGAATGCTTTGGGCAATGTTGGTTACCAGGCTTTTTTCGGCGTCTGAACTCGCCTCACCGCTTACGACCACCACTCCATCAGCGGTGGTAACTTTTGTTTTGAGAGCGCTCGTGGATGGAGTGCGGGACAATTCATATTTAATCTGCGTGGTGATGGAAGCGTCGTCAACGTACTGGCCGACCGCAGACGGTTGCCCGCTCGGGGGAGTCGTCGGCGCAGTGACTGTAATTAAATTAACGACTGATTTCACGCCCTCGACTCCTTTGGCGTAGGTCTCGGTAAGGTCTTTTTGCGCAGCGGTGTCGGCGGTGCCACTCAAGGTGACGACGCCATCCTTTACATCAACCTTTGTAGCGGTGGCGCTGACATTGGCCCGGACAAGCAATTGAAAGCGAACTTTGAGGGCGATCCAGCCATCGGAATGCACGGGCGGCGGCGCTTCGACTTTGATTTGGTTGTCCACGCGGGTGACGCCCGGGATATTATCCACGGTGTCTTCGGCCAGCGTCTTAAGATCCTTGTCCGCCACCGTGCCAGTAAGCGTAACGACGCCGTTCTTGACGGAGATCTTAACGTGATCCTCCAAAACTGTTTTGTAATTGTAGGAAGCTTTCGCGGCTTCCTCGATCTTTGCGTCTGTAGGGATGCCCGAATCAGCAAATGAAGGCGCGGCCGACAGAGCAACGAATATAGCAATGACAGTAAGTTTGATGATTTTCATGACAGTTGAATTTATGTTTAGTGGAAATGAGTTAAATATGGCAAAGATTAGCGCAGGTAACCCGAACTCGCCATGGAGGTATTTCCCTCCCCCCATCCCTTATCTCCGGTTTTTAATATAAGGCTTTGGGGCTTTACCCTCTAATATGGGCGAAAATCGAGCGGGTTGATTTTTTATGACCTATTTGAGCGCGAGGTGTCGATTGGGTGACTTCCGAGTGAATATAGTAATTCAATAAGGCTTATTGCTTCCCAAGTATGTCATGCATGGCGCCTGATTAACGAATATTACACTGCCTTGCCATGTATGCTCGTTGACGCAACGATGGCTTCACCATACAATTTTTTATTCTATCAATCGCAGAATATCATTTGAGCATGAACGCAAAGCAGCAAATATCGGATGCAAAACTGGTTCTGGCCATCAATGGCGGATCATCGAGTTTGAAGTTTGCCTTGTTCGATAAAGGCCGGTCTTTGGAGAGAATAATTTCAGGTGAAATTGAACGGATTGGTTCAACCAAGGCAAAATTCTCCTACCGTGATGGATCGAATGGCCCACAAAAAAAACATTATTTGGTTGTGCCAGATCATCGCGCGGCGGCGGTGTTTTTGCTTCACTGGCTCGACCAACATTTCGGCCTAAGGGGAATAATCGCCGTAGGACATCGAATTGTTCATGGCGGCAATCGTTTTATTGAGCCGACGCTCGTCACCTCCCAATTATTAAAGGAGTTGCGTCGCTTGAGTCCATTTGATCCGGAACATTTGCCGTCGGAACTGACCGCACTTGAAACATTTCATCGCCAAATGCCAGGAGTGCCGCAAACGGCGTGCTTTGACACCGCCTTTCACTACGCGATGCCGCGGGTGGCCCAGATTCTCCCACTGCCACGCCGGCTGCAAGCCAGGGGCGTGCGGCGTTATGGTTTTCACGGGCTTTCTTATGAATACCTAATGGAAGAGTTGACGCGAGTGGCGGGTCGCAAGGCCGCTCATAGCCGGGTCGTACTGGCCCATTTGGGCAATGGCGCAAGCATGGCGGCGGTGAGTGGAGGAAAAAGCCAGGACACCAGTATGGGGTTTACGCCCGCCGCCGGGTTGCCGATGAGCACCCGTTCCGGCGATCTGGACCCCGGGTTGATTTGGTATTTGGCCCGCACCGAGAAAATGTTACCCCACCAGTTTAACAAAATGGTGAATGAACAGTCGGGCCTGCTCGGCATTTCAGAAACCAGTTCCGACATGCGCGATTTACTTGCCCGCGAGACCAAAGACGTGCGCGCCGCCGAAGCGGTGGTCCATTTTTGCTACCAAGCGCGGAAATGGATTGGCGCCTACGCCGCTGCGCTCGGCGGGCTGGACACCCTGGTATTCTCGGGTGGCATCGGCGAAAATTCCCCGGTAATTCGCGAGCGAATCTGCGAAGACCTTGAATTCCTGGGTGTCAAAGTGAACAAAGCCAGGAACAGCCGAGGCCCCGGCATCATCTCAGCCAGAAACAGCCGGGTCACTGTGCGCGTCATGCGTACGGATGAAGAAGTGGTCATCGCCCGCGCGGCCAGCTTGCTTTTGAAAAAATAACCAATTTGCCATGAAAAACATTCTGAACAAAGACGAACTGCGGCGCATCGACGCCTATTGGCGCGCAGCCAACTACCTGTCGGTCGGCCAGATTTATCTCTACGATAATCCGCTATTGAAGCGTCCGCTGACGCTGGCGGATGTGAAGCACATGTTGCTGGGGCATTGGGGCACGACTCCCGGACAGAATTTTATTTATGCGCATCTGAATCGAGTGATTAAAAAATTTGACCTCAATATGATTTACGTTTCCGGCCCGGGACACGGTGGCCCCGCTGTCGTGGGGAACACTTATCTCGAAGGCACGTACAGCGAGATTTATCCCGAAATCAGCCAGGATGAAGCCGGACTACGGAAGCTCTTTATTCAATTTTCTTTTCCCGGCGGCATCCCCAGCCATGCCTCGCCGGAGTGCCCAGGTTCAATCCATGAAGGCGGCGAATTGGGTTACTCGCTGAGCCATTCCTTCGGTGCGGTGTTCGACAATCCTGACCTTGTGGTTGCCTGTGTGGTGGGTGACGGCGAGGCGGAAACCGGACCACTCGCCACGGCCTGGCATTCAAATAAATTTCTCAACCCTGTCACTGACGGCGCGGTGCTGCCAATTCTGCATCTGAATGGCTACAAAATTTCCAGTCCGACAATCCTTGCCCGCATCAGCCAGGAGGAATTGGAAAAACTTTTCGAGGGCTATGGCTGGACGCCCTATTTTGTAGAGGGTCACGAGCCCGACCCCATGCATCAGGCGATGGCCGCGACCCTCGATAAAGCCGTGCAACAGATTAAAAAAATCCAACGTGATGCCCGCGTTCACGGCAAGGGCAAGCGCCCGCACTGGCCAATGATTGTGCTTAAATCGCCCAAAGGCTGGACCGGACCCAAGGTGATTGATGGCAAAAAAATAGAGGGAACGTTTCGGTCGCATCAAGTGCCGCTTTCTGATCCAGCGGCGAACCCCGAACACCTCAAGCTTCTGGAAGACTGGTTGAAAAGTTATCGGCCCGATGAACTTTTTGACAAAAATGGCCGATTGAAAACGGAACTGGCCGAGCTGGCACCCAAGGGGGAGCGACGCATGGGCGCAAATCCACACGCCAACGGCGGCATTCTCTTGCGCGATTTGCGAATGCCGGATTTCCGCGACTATGCGGTGGATGTGCCCGCGCCGGGCGTGGGCGGAATTGGCGACACACACATGCTCGGGCCTTTTCTCCGCGATGTGGTGAAATTAAATACCAAACAGCGAAACTTCCGCATCTTTGGCCCGGATGAAACACTGTCCAATGGATTGGAGGCAGTCTTTGAAGCGACCAACCGGCAATGGGAAGGCTCCACGGTGCCCAAGGACGAATTTCTCGCACCCGCGGGTCGCGTGATGGAAGTGCTGAGCGAGCATCAATGCGAAGGCTGGCTGGAGGGCTATCTGCTCACCGGGAGGCATGGCCTCTTCAACTGCTATGAGGCATTTATTCACATTGTGGATTCGATGTTCAATCAGCACGCCAAATGGCTGAAGGTAACCGCTGGCCTGCCATGGCGGCGAAAAATCGCCTCGCTAAATTACCTGCTGGCTTCGCATGTCTGGCGTCAGGATCACAATGGTTTTACTCACCAAGACCCCGGATTTATCGACCATGTCGTCAACAAAAAAGCCGAAATCGTCCGGGTTTATTTGCCCCCGGATGCGAACTGTCTGCTCTCGGTCATGGACCATTGCCTGCGCAGTCGGCATTACGTCAACGTCGTGATCGCTGGCAAACACCCGTCTCCGCAATGGTTGACGATGGACGCGGCGGTCAAACATTGCGCGGAGGGCATCGGCATCTGGTCGTGGGCCAGCAATGACCAGGTGGATTCTCCCGATGTCGTCATGGCCTGCGCTGGTGACGTGCCAACCCTGGAAACACTCGCCGCGGTTTCAATCATGCGCGAGCACCTCCCCGATTTAAAAATTCGGGTGGTCAACGTCGTTGACCTGATGAAACTGCAGCCAAAGTCCGAGCATCCGCATGGGCTAAGTGACCAGGATTTCGACGGCCTCTTCACCAAGGACAAGCCGGTCATCTTTGCCTTTCACGCCTATCCGTGGCTGATCCACCGCCTGACCTATCGCCGTACCAATCATCACAATATTCATGTGCGCGGCTACAAAGAGGAGGGAACTATCACCACGCCATTTGATATGACTGTGCTGAACGATCTGGACCGATTCCATCTGGTGATGGATGCGATTGATCGCCTTCCCCAGACCGGGGACAAAGGTGTCTATTTGAAACAGCAGCTCCTGGAAAAGTTGGTTGAACACAAACTCTACATCGCCCGGAATGGCCAGGATATGCCGGAAGTTAGAAACTGGAAATGGAAACAAAAGAAGGCAGCCAAATCATAATGATGCAGGCTTATTCGCTCGTGATGCCTTAAGACGGCAGCTTATTCCAGCCAGTCACTGCTACTGCTCTATTGTCAGCGGAGTCAAATGCCTTTACGGTCTGCGCCTTAGCCCACCCCACCCACATCTCCATGGCTACCCTTGCAAAGATTTTTGCACGTAAATTGCGTTCGTCGATGGTGAAAACACTCACCATTTTTTGCGTTTGGCAACTGGCTTCCCTTTCCGGATTCGGCGCGCTGCCCCAAACCATTGTCTTTGACCAGCCCGTCTCCACACACGCCTTCACGCTGAAAGAAATCAATCCCGATTTGCCCGCAGATTGGTCCGCCTATGATTTTCTCGTGGTAGAATACCGGGCGACTTCCAGCCAGCGTTTTGAACTGGGCCTGCAAACCGGCGATAAACTTATATCCAAGCGCATTCATCCCTTTCCCAATGTCTGGGTACGAGCCTCTATTCCCCTGCGTTTTTACCGGGAACCGCTGGGCAACGCCGCCGATCTGGCTGCGACAGTGAACCAACCGCGCAACTCTTACTGGATAAATATTGAGGGCGGCGGCAATGGTGCGACCACGAATGTAACGGGCCTGAGTTTTGTCATGCGTTACCCGACGGGTTCTCCGAAACTGGAAATTCGCTCGGTTAAACTTTCAAAGACTGATCCCGGTGACGATGTCCTCGAAGGCAAGCCGCTCATCGACGAATTCGGCCAGTACACCCATGTCGAATGGCCCGGCAAAGCCCATTCAGAAGACGATTTGAAAAAAGCGTGGAGCGCTGAAGCAACTGCGCTGGCAAAAAATCCCAGCCTGCCGGATCGCGACAAATACGGCGGCTTTGCCTCGACTCAGGCGAAGGCCACGGGATTTTTCCGCGTCGAGCAAATCAACGGCGTTTGGTGGTTTGTTGACCCGGACGGTCATTATTTTTATTCCACCGGCGTAAATGTGCTCGGTACCACCTCGATGACCCGGGTGGGAGCGGGCCGCGGAGATCTCGCGGGGCGCGAAGATTATTTTGCCAAAATCCCCACGGCGGCACCGGCTCCACGCGGAGGCGGATTTGGAGGCGGCGGTGGTGGCCCGCAGGCATCATTCTACACCGCGAATTTGCAAATGCGCTATGGAGCCGACTTCATGGCGGCATGGGCCACCTTGACCTCGCAGCGTCTCGGCGCGTGGGGGCTGAACACTGCCTATACGAATGGGGTCAATAATGCCCTCGGCCCGGATGGCCAGAAACGCGCGTATGTTGCCAATGTGCGCGTCGGGCAGGGCGGCCCGTCGGTCATGGGCATGCCTGACGTATATTCTGACTCCTTCGAACAACAAGTGGACACCACCATCGAGCGCTCCGTCAGCGCGAGCAAGGACGATCCGTGGCTCATCGGCTATTTTATTGGCAACGAACCGCCATGGCCGGGTCGTGAGAGCGAGTTTGTGGATTATGTATTAAAGGGAGAAGCCACGGGCATGCAGAAGAAATTCCAAGAAACTTTAGCCAAAGGCGACTCACCGCAAATACGCCAGCAATTGGTTCTCGATGCCTTTGAGCACTACCTTGCCGTCATTAACACCGCGCTCAAAAAGCACGATCCCAACCATTTAAATCTCGGCATTCGTTTCGGTGGCACACCCCCGGACTATGTCGTCAAACTCGCAAAAAATTTCGACGTATACACGCTCAACAAATACCGCTACGAACCTCCGGCGGATTTAATTGCGAACGTTCACAAGTTGACCGGTCTGCCTGTACTTATCGGCGAATTTCACATCGGCGTGCCCGACCGCGGGATGGCGCCGGGCTTGGTCCAGGCCATGAATCAGGCCGAACGCGGCGTGGCCTATAGTTATTATGTCGAGCATGCGGCGGCGCACCCGGAGGTCATCGGCACGCATTGGTTTGAGTGGATTGATGAACCCGTTTCTGGCCGCAGTGACGGCGAAAACTACAACATCGGCTGGATTGATGTAACTGATCAACCTTACACCGAATTGGTCAATGCCGCGAAAATCACCCACGCCCGACTGCTCGATATTCACTCCGGCAAAATTCCGCCCACTGACCGCAAAGCCAAGACCTCGGACATCGGTACCGCTGCAGAAGCCAACCAATTGGGCCTACCGGCGATTCAGTAAGTTCAGTCAAAGACAACCAATCCCTTCGTTCATCATCAGTTAAGTTGCGTGTCTTCGGCATCGCCTTAAACTGGTCGGGCTATGGAACTCGACCTTGAAAAAGAATTTGCCGACCGCGCTTATCCGCTGCTGGTCAGTCTTGTCACTCCGCGGCCCATTGCGCTAGTCACCACGATCAGTCCCGACGGCAAAGTAAATGCCGCGCCCTTCAGCTTTTTCAACGTCCTGGGGGCCCATCCGCCCATTTGCGCCTTTGCGCCCGGCGACCGCGACAACGGCGCGCCGAAAGACACGGCAATCAACATCCGCGCCATGCACGAATTCGTCGTCAATCTCGTCGACGAAAATATTTCCGAGGCGATGAACCAATGCGCCGCGTCCCTGCCTTACGGGGAAAACGAACTCGTCCATGCAGGTTTGACTGCTGCGCCGTCTTCACTAGTGAAGCCGCCGCGCATCGCCGAATCACCGGCCAGCCTCGAATGTGTGGAATGGGGCACGCTGGAAATCGGCCAGAATCGCGTGGTGATCGGCTTGATCAAACGCCTCCATCTGCGCGATGAATTATACGACGCGGAGAAGAAACGCATCCATACCGACAAACTCTTTCTCATTGGACGCATGTCGGCCCCGCACTGGTATTGCCGCACGCGGGACCGATTTGAAATGAAGCGACCGGATTAACGAAAATCCGCAAAGAGCAGGCGCAAAGACTGAAAACCATTGAGTCAGCACGGCCATATTCCGTCCCTCATTTTGTCAAAGATTTGTGCGCCTTACTGTTTCCAGTCGCCCTGCCGCGAGCGGTCGTTCAATCTACGTTCACCACCCCACCGTCCCGCGCTGTTTGGTATTGCCGCTCGGCGGACCATGTGCAATGTTCGATACCTTAGTTCGCTGTCCGCTCCAGACTGCATGCTAAACCCCAGCATTTAGCCGTCTCCACTTGTTTAACCCCTTCACCCATCGCCTCTTATTGGCCCGCTACCGCGCATGAGCTTGTCTACCAACGAATTGAACGAATTGTACCGGGTTTTGGAAGTCAGGCAAGGAGCCCCACTGGAAGAGGTCGAGCGCGCCTACCAGAGCTGGACTAAAAAGCTGGACCCGAACCGCTTTGGCAACGACAAGCCGCGCCGTCTCAAGGCCGAGGAAAAGAAGCTGAGACTCAAGGCGGCCTACGAACAGTTGAGCGCAGAGTTGAGTCAAAATGGAACAAGCCCGACTATCAATCCGGCGACCACGATGTCGGCAGCCCAGCCGTCGGCCACCCCCACATCCGCTCCGATCCCGTCCTTTCGTCCAGCGGGTTACCACTGGACCCAATCGTGGAAATATTTGTGGATGGTCGGCGTTGCCCTGGCCATCGCCTTCCTGCTGACCGACAGCAAATTCAAACTTAATGGCATCGACACCACGACCAAGATGACCGTGGTGAACCTGCCCTCGCCCGAGCGCGACCCGAAGTCGCCCACGGGTTATCCGGGCAACCAACACGTACAGGTCATGCCCGCGCTGGGCACCGACGGCTACCATTGGCTGATGCAGACCGAGTCGATGGTCGATGGCCAAGAAGGCGTGCGTGTGCGCCATACGGATTACGACGGCCCGCCCGGCGGCCGTGATGTTCACTGGAGTTCATCGCTGCACTGGTTGGTCGCGGGACTTTCCTATATTGACCACCTGATTACCCATGACCCCATGACGGTGTCCATGGAACGCACCGAGCCCTGGGCCAACACCCTCGTGCTCGGGATGATGATTTTGATTTTGCCAATGGTGATAGCGCGGCGCTTTGGCTCCATTCCGGCCACTTTGCTCGCCCTCTGTTTTGTAGTTGTCTACCCCTACTACGAGTTTTCGTTTGTCGGTTACCTTGATCACCATGGGCTGGCGGCGTCGTCCGACCTGCTGATGATTTTGATGCTGGCAGCGGCCGGCGGCGGCTGGCTGCGCAATCCCGCAGTGGACCCGGCGACTTTGTCGCCAGTGGACCGCGCACTGTGGAAATGGCTGCCGGACCGCGCACAGGCCAAGCGCTGGCTGATTGCCTCAGGTTTTTTTGCCGGCACCGGTTTGTGGGTCAGCTCGGCTTCAATTATCCCCGCGATGTTTGGCGTGGGAATCGGCGCCTTGTTGAGCACGGGCTGGCTTGCGCGCCATGCAGAAGACAAAGATGTGGGTTTGGCGGATCCAACACTCTGGCGCTTCTGGGGCCGTGCAGCGGCTTGCTCCAGTGTTTTTTTCTATTTACTCGAGTATGCCCCGAGCCATTTCACCATGCGCCTCGAAGTCAACCACCCTCTCTATGCGCTGGCCTTGGTGGGTGCGGGCGATTTGCTTTGCCGTGGCAGTATCGCATTGCAGGCAACGGAAGCTGCCCGTGACTTTTTTGATGGCGTCGCTA